>Ga0256843_1000001_pt1 | contig 285272 bp, 354 predicted proteins | sample AlvinellametaG_FD_191572 | JGI IMG/M metagenome (GOLD analysis project Ga0256843, IMG submission 191572) | Pompeii worm associated microbial communities from hydrothermal vent at the East Pacific Rise, Pacific Ocean - Alvinella | ecosystem: Host-associated > Annelida > Integument >... | reverse complement strand
AACCGCTACAAGCTTGAAGACGGGGAAAGACTCAAAGAGACCTTTTTCAATCTGAAGCTCAAAGGTATCAACATCACCGTACCGCACAAAGAGGCAGCATTTGAAGCGTGTGATCTGCTTGATCCGTTTGCACAGAAGGTCGGTGCGGTCAATACCATTGTCGAAAGAGATGGCAAACTCTACGGGTACAATACCGATGCACCGGGTTTTCTCAAGGCTGTAAGTGAACTGGAAGGAAAAAAGGTTCTCTTTCTGGGTGCAGGCGGTACGGCACAGTCCACCTCTGTCATCCTCAAAGAGGCAGGATATGAAGTGACCATCCTCAACCGGAGTGCCGGAAGACTGGAGAGATTTGCACAGGAGGGGTTTCAAACAGCCACATTCGATACATTCAAACCTGAAGCATACGACCTTGTCATCAACATGACCTCTGCAGGACTCGAAGATGAAAGTCTCCCTGCACCACAGGAGATTCTCGATGCAGTCATCCCCTCGGCAAAAGCATGTGTCGATGTCATCTATGGAAAAGAGACACCCTTTTTAAAACTGGCAAAAGCGCACGGGAAACCTACCAAGGATGGCAGTGATATGCTGCTCTATCAGGGAATCATCGCTTTTGAACACTTTACAGATCATGCCTATACCTTTGATGAGATCAAACCGCATATGCAGAAAGCTTTTGAGCTATGAAAGAGTAAAAAAAATGAAATTCTTCTGAGTTCATTTGGTTCAGTCAACTATAAATTATTAAAGGTAAATATGGATAAAATAATTCGAAAACAAGATATCAAAAACAATAAAGGATAAAGAATGAACATCTGGAATATAAACCCAGAGTTATACATAGAGGAATATCCGGGTTGGGAAGTTATTGATGAACTTTTTATCAGAAAATGGGAAGAAATTTTTGCATTGCCAGAAAAAGATTGTTCTGTAATAGAGAGGGGTTTTCATCATCATTCTTATACTCCGTACAAATACCGCGGAACGGTATTTGTACGTATAGGTAATCGTAGAAAAAGAATTCGCGTCTCAAAAACTATTTCGCGTGTGGAAAGGCAAGAGACAACTTCCAAATTTTGGGAAAAACACAATAGCAGAATTCAGAGAATAAAAGGCAAACTTTTATAATAAGAGAAAATCAAAAAAAAGGATAAATAATGATACCTATGGTAATTGAACAAGTAGGACAACAAGAGAGAAGTTATGATATCTACTCGAGACTTCTTAAGGATCGTATTATTATGCTCAGCGGAGAATTCAACGATCAAATGGCTAGCTCAATAGTATCCCAGCTGCTTTTCTTAGAAGCACAGGACCCTGATAAAGACATCTATATGTATATCAACTCTCCAGGAGGTGTTATTACTTCGGGGATGGCAATCTACGATACGATGAATTATATCAAGCCAGATATTGTTACAATTTGTAATGGTCAGGCGGCATCCATGGGTTCATTCATTCTTTCAAGTGGTACAAAAGGTAAAAGATATGCATTGCCAAATGCTCGTATCATGATTCACCAACCCCTTGGAGGCGCACAAGGTCAAGCGACAGATATCTTGATTCACACGGAAGAAATTCTTCGCTTGAAGGAAAATCTGACTCGTATTCTTGCAGCGAACTGCGGTAAGAAATATAAACGTCTAGTAAAAGATACCGAACGAGATAATTTCATGTCATCTGAAGAGGCGGCTGAGTACGGTCTAATTGATCAAGTAATGTATCCGGAGCACTAAGGAGGAGTCATGGAAGATGTTTTTAAAATGATGCTAGAAACTAAACGTAATTGGATACGTTTGGACCCTTGGGTTCCGGCGGATGCCGAAGCATATGCGAAGATAAGAACGGTCAGTGGTAAAAAAATATACGAAGGTTATGAGTTTGTGGTAAAACATCAAAAAGGAGGTGGAGCTGGTATGGGCGAATATCCACCAACAGCTGATATCATGATATTGCATACCTTCGAGGATTAGAAATGTCCATCATCGAGTATCTTATAGGAGGCTTCACCGCCGTCCTATTTTTAGCCGTGATCATCATGATTATAGGATATCAAACCGAAATAGACAAACAGGGAGGAGATGATGATTTCTAAAATTAAAAAATTAATAAAAGGGTTTAATATCTTTATAATGGGCATTGGATATATATTATTAATCCTTGTTTTATATGCAATTATATTTGGCGATATTTCCTTTGACCAGTCAATCTTGGTTTTGAATTAGTAAAAGATAGGTCAAAAAAGTTTTTAAGAAAAATTGGTGCCTTATTCCGTTTAAATGTTTTTCTAAAGTGTAAGAAATAAGGAGGTGCTTATAAGACCAGAAAATGAATTCCAAGAAAAGTTATTGCAAGCGATGCAAGATGATTTGAATATATCAAAAGCAAATGCAATAATTGATAATTGGATAAGCGAAGCGAGTGCTCGGATTAAATCCGAGCAAACTCCTGAATTTCAACAAGAAATGGAATCTAATTTTAACTTTATTGAAAGTTTATTAGGTATTGGAGGAATGGATCCGGACGAATATTTTCGTATAGGATTTACCGATGAAGATTGCGATAGGATTGAAAAACACCTGGTGCAGCGACAAATCTATAAAAAGACAAAGCAATATGAGAAAGCCGACGAAATTCGAGATTACCTTATGGAAATGGGAGTAAATATTATTGATTCGAGGGATGGAACCAAATGGGAGGGAACTCGTCTCGGTCCGGATACAAGAAGAATAAAAAAGTATAGTACAGAAGGTGATAGCGTCACCTTCTGTATATACTTGTGATTATCATCAAGGAGACAAATTTTGAAATTTAAAGTCGGAGATTTCTGGTGGACTAAAAACGGTAAGGCATTAATGTTAATACTTTCAAAAACTAATAAACATCTTTTAATTAGGCAAATATTTCCTTTGATACACAAAGAGGGAAACAGACATACCTTTAAATACACATTGACAGGAAAGTATTCAGCTTCTGGTATTAGCAAATTCGATCTACATCGAAGAGAGTCAGATAATCAAAAAATATTAAAGGCATATTTGGGTATAAAAGAGGACCAGATGCAAATATCTGTAGGTGAGTTCTGGTGGACTAAAGATGGTCTTCAACTTCTGAAGATTATTAAAGTCCCTTCAGAACGAAGAAAAACAATCCACGCAAGAAACCATATACCAAATGGGTATGTTTATCGCTACGATAAAAACGGAAGATTAGGAAATGATGACGGTCGATCTCTTTATAGAAAGGAAACTGACTCTAAAAAAATAATGGATTATTACAAAGATCCGGAACATACTTGGAGATAAAAATGACTAAAGACGAAATAGCAAAAGAAGCAATCGGTATTGGATTGAACTTAACTAAAAATGTTTTGGGGGTAAATGGCAGTACGGTTGTACCATCAATAGTTGGTAAAGTTCTTGAAGATATCGGTGAGTGCGCAACTTGTAGATATGGAATCGAGGTTGATGGTGATGGTGAAGATGTAATCGAGTGTGGTTATAATTCTGAGCCAGAATATAAACCAATTAATCATTTCTGTGCTTGGTATGAAAAGAAATAAAAAGGAAACCAAATGAAAACAACAATAACGATTGAAATCGAGGATCTCCATGAAGGTCCTCGATTTACAATGAAAGGGGATATCCGTCATGGTTTCGAAACAATGTATGCTGCGATGGGTTACGCAACCTGGGCTGCAACTTCAAATACCCCCGAATATAATGAAGGCGGGGTAAGTATGCAAGTAGGCACTTGGTTACCTGAACCAAAAATGGTAGACGATTAAAAACAGTAACGAAAAAGGAGAAGATATGTATAAAGTAGAGTACACCATTACGAATAGTGTAAATGATAATGAAATTAATGGAGTTGAGGTTTTTGAGTCGTATGAGGAGGCTCTGGCATTCGTTGATGAAAAAGAACTCGAAGTTAAACACTGGAATAAAGAAGCGAGTGATTGGAGATCAGGGGTCAACAGCACGCGTTATATCGACACATCTATGGAAAACATCACAAAAGAAACAACCATTCCTCCAAATATAAAACTCGGGGCTCTTTCAAAAATGATCTCATATATCAATACAATTTAATCGAAGTTAAGGATAAGGATAAAAAATGAAAATAATTCTAACAGAGAAAGAAGTCGAACAAGCAATTAAAGATTTCGTAAAAAAACAAGTACATTCGGATACTAGAATTGTGGATTTAACTGTGAAATTAGACCCAGAAGTTGACATTTTTAATGCATGTTCAATTATTATTGAACCAGTGCTTAGTGAAAAAGTTATACCAACTGGACCGATTCCAAGAAAAATGGGCATGGAAAAGGGGAGTTAATGTAATGCAATTATGTAACTTCGACATAAAAAAATTTTACGTTTCGGAAGAAGGAGATATTTATGAGATAATAGATATAGTAAAATTTACTAATTATCCTATCACCTGCAAAAATATTACTACAAATGAAATAACGTTTAGAACTTCAGAAGGAAAGATGCATATTAATAGAAATTCACATTCTAATGATTTAGTAAGGGAGGCAACCGGTCATGAAGTTCTTAAAGCTTTCCTTGAAAGAAGTAAAACCTATGAAGAAATTTCTTAAAATAATTAACAATTAAGGATAAAAAATGGAATATATATTTATAGTTTTTGAGTTTTATTTTGGTCTAGCCGTGATAGTGGGTACCTTGCTGGGTATTTCAACATTATTCGGGGGTTCTCCAACTTTTGGACGCCTAAATACTTTTTGTAATTTTTACAACGAAATCAAAACAATATATAATGATTTTCTTGAAGGAGGCGAAGAACTATGGCCGGTACTCACTCACCTAAAATCTTTCTTTTTAACGGCCTTTATAGTTATTGCTAATGTTGCCTACAATATTACAAGTTTTAATTTCATATACAGATGTAAATGATGGAACCGTATGATGGGGACTTCTGGTGGGTACAGGATGGGTCTCTTTGTAAAATTATACCAAGTACTCAACCAGAGAATAAATATATTTATAAATCTGCTAAAATTATCTGGGCGAATTATACCAAAAAACCCATTGTATCAACAAGATTTTTAATATTGGTCATATGCCAAGTATGGCTGTTGTTTGTAGATGTAATACTCTAATAAAAAAAGAGACAAGTCCGCATGTAATCTTGCGGGCAAAAAATAGGATTAACTCCAATAAAGGATTAAAAAATGGATACTAAGTTTAAGGTTGGTGAGTATTGGTGGTCAAGAGATAGAAAGGTATTGGCCCTTATTATACATATTGAAAAGAGTTTTTATCTAGGCCCAAGAGTTTCTTTCAAAAAAGTTAATAATTCTAAAACCCATACAATTTTTTACTGCAATTTAGACGGGGTTGTTCTTAAAGGTCGACCAGAGTGGGATATTTTTGAAAAAAAAGAGAGTTCCAAAGAAATTTTAAAAGCAATATTGCAAGGATAAAAAATGTCAGCTGATGATATAATTAAAATTTTTGAAGAATTCGGTATCTTGGATACAATTCTTGAAGAACTAGCTTTGATTTTTAACATATTTAGCAAAGAGGATTTAAGTTGGTATTTAACTTATATGCCTCAAGAAAATATTCTTGAGCGTCTATTAGGGAAAGAACATCCACTTAATAAAAAGTTTGGTTTATTATTAAATGAGCGAATCACAGCAATTTAAAAAGGCTAAATATGAAATATAAAATGTATATTCCTCAGGAACGATTGGCCTCTGAATTTCCGGCAGAATTTCTTAGATGGAGATTGGAACGTGAAAAAAATTACGGATTATCACATAAAAATATGGTGGATTATCTTGAATTTTCAACCTCGCCCAAAGATCTATCGTCATTAAGAAACCTCCCAATTAAACAACGAGAAAAATTGTATAATGAAGATAATGATTTATTAGCTGCTTATAGTATATTAAAAAATGCTTTTTATGAAAAATATGGACTTGAATTAGAGCTTATGAATGACGATTGTGTGGCTCTATCAATACGATATATTCCGGAATCTCATGTACCCGTTTCCTACAGTGAATTCCTAGATCTTGAAAAGAAATTGAATCATCAATACAATTATAATAATGGATACCTATGGTTGGCTAAATTTCACGAAGAGAAGGTTGCGGACAAGTATGATTTCATCATTTTGAAAATTGTATAATTTGGTTGCTTCTAAAGAGCAATAATATATATCTAGAATTAGCAACTTAAATGGGAAGGCAGTTATTGGAGAGCTGGTGAAATTCCAGAGGGAACTGCAAGGGAAACAATGTTCGTTGGATTAGGACAACCCTATCTTACCAGGGGCGTATTCCAGGAATGCGCTATCCTGGGAGCATCTGCGCAGATGAATACGAACAGCCTCTATCCTAAGCTACTGCAGTTTAGGAATACGCTGTTTACATAGATACCTGATCGCTGGGGACACTAGGTAGTGTACACTACTTCTTAACCTTAGGACAGTTAGTCCCCAGTGATCAGGTATTCCTGTTCAAAATTAAAAAGATAAAGGTAAAAAATGATAAGTGAATATATGGATATTTTTGTATATATCGTATTTTTAGCGCCAGTTGGTCTAATGGGATTTTATGGTATACGCTCAATTATTACGTCATATACTAAAGCAAAGACCGGTTATAAGCATTTGCATCAAAGACTGCAATCTTTGGAAAATAAAAATAAATCTAATGAAGTATATTTTAGACGATATTTTGATAGGACCAGCCATCTCGAAGCAAACTATAGCGAGTTGCATGAACAATTACTAGATATTTCAATATTGATTGAATCATCCGAATTATCCTCTCTGCGAAATGAATGCGATGATATAAAACAATCAATAGCTCAGATTAATCAAAAAATTTTAAGGTTAGAGAAAAATATCGATTTAGTAATGGCTATATAATATAGGTATTTACTTTAGAATAACTTTTAATACTATAAATATATTATCATTGAAGGATAACTATAATATTGTTGCCCTTCCTGTATTGAGCGGTAGTTCATCGGGAACTACCGATATTTATTTTCGCGAAGATTTTTTTTTGAAAAATGTTCGGGGGAATATATAATATAATATAATATAATATAATTAATAATACAGATATATTATATAGTTCATTTAACCGGGGATGGATGACGCGCGGTCCATTCCACAAGGAAGATGAGCCCCCAATATCTTTCTGTGCACGTTCACAGAAAGATATTTTATGCGATCGTAGTATAGCGGTTAGTACGCCAATCGTATGGTTGGAGACGTTGGGTTCGAATCCCGACCGACGCCACGTATTTCTGCAGAGATACTCTTAAAAAATATTAAAGGTAAAACTTATGGGTCTATATATAGAGCCGGAGGGCAATAAACTCGAATGGTTACAAAAAAATTCGGAGCTAATGCATCCGACGACTTACGTTCCAATTGAATATGATTTTTCTTCAACACCAAAAGACAAAGTTGTTGTCTGTTTGGTGGATAATCATATATTTCAGGCGGCTGGGGTCGCCTTCAATAAAAAGGAATTTGATGCTTTCAATCTTCCGGGTGACGATCGACCAAAAACGTGGTTTTTAGTTGATCGAGAAAAAGCACGAGCTATTGCTCCGCTATGGAATACATATATGAAGGAGGCATAACATGTCAACAGAAAAAATGACTATCACCAGAGGTCTTGTACAACTTAAGTTGCTTGATAAAAGAATAGGTAAAGCTATGAATAATAGCTGTTTTGTCGATTTTAAAATTGGAAAAAAACAACGAAATGAAAACTGTGATCCAGGAGCGTCGCTTAATAAGATAACATCTCTTATTAAACGAAGAGAAGCCATTAAGAGCGCTATTATGAATGCAAATTCCAACACGATTGTTAAAATCAATCAGGAAGAGATGACAATTATGGATGCAATTGAAAAAAAACGTTCCATTAGTTATCTTGAAAAACTTCGTAATGAGATGCGTACTCAGCTATCTAGGGTAGAGGAAGAAGTCAATTATCAAAATGAGCGTATGCAGGAACGCCTGGATAAACAACTCGAAGAAATTTATGGTAAAGCCGGTAAAGTTCGTGATGAGGATTATAACGCGGTTGCAAACCCATTTAAAGAAAACAACGAAGCTTCCCTTGTTGATCCAATCGAAATTAAAAAGAAAATAGAGGAACTCGATGAATATATCGATGGATTTCTTTCAGAGGTTGATCTAGTTCTATCCGAAGTAAATAGCCAAACGGATATTGAGATCGAAGCTTAATATTTAATAAACAATATTCCCTGGCAATCGAAATTCACGAATGACGATTGCCCGTACTCGCAGGGGCGATCTGCGAGCTTTACTAATTAAAGATGCAACTTTTAATTACAAATCTTAGATTATCCTCTAGTTGGATACATATCTTTAAAGCTTAGCGTTTAACCCTTAGAGATAAAAATTTAAAATTCAACGTTTAATACTATAACGTTAAGAGTTTAAAGTTTTTTCAAATCCAGGATTAATGGTGAATAGGCGGTAATTGTCTGCCTGTTGGATACCACCTGGCTGATTGTCAGGGAACATATTTTTAAACATTAAAAAGAAAAAAGGATGAAATATGGCAAATATTGCTGATATGATTAAAAAGGCAAAAGAGGAAGTAGGTACTTCTGTTCCAGATTCTTCTAAACAAGAGGAAGATCAAGGTATTCAGATTGAGAGACAGAATGTTGAACACATTCGTGGACAAGCTAAATCTGGTAAAGATCTGTAATCTTCTTCTTCTTCTTCGCTTTGGCAAGCGCATGCAGGTAATAAATCTTTAGTATTTATTATCGCGGTGGTAAATCCTCCACCGCAATTTTTATTTTTTATTTTTTATTTTTTATTTTTTATTTTTTATAGTTTTGCTATAAAATATTCAGAATAAAAATTATATTTCCTAAGTCAAATCAAATACATTATAAGGAAACACATGAGTCTTAAGGGCAAAACAATTAAAATTAAAGGTGATAGTTACACTGTCGATAGTGAATTTATTGATTTTGAAAATCACGAGGAAGTTATTATTCTCAAAAGACCAACTATTTTAAAACAAAATGAGCCGGATGAATATTTGGATAAACCGTCAACTATATATGATCTAGGATATAACTTTGTCGAAGATATTGTTTATACTAATGAGCAATCTAAAGAAGCAAAGGCTATGCTTGATAATAGAATTGGTCATGATATTATGATTGGGATGGTTGATCAAACTGGAATAATTAAATTGGAAACTGTAAAATATCTTGGACCTCTGCTTTCTGATCCAAATCTTATCAAAGTTGAATTTAATGATGGCATCAGAAGAATGTCTATTGATTTTTTTATTAAGTCCGTTTTATTGGCAGACGAACTTGTAAAAGCTCTCGATGAATATGCCAAAAAAGTATCAAAGAGACAATCGAAACAAGATGAACAGAGTAATATTTATAAAGAACTTCTTGATAATGGATGTGATAATTCGTTCGAAGAATTAAATGAAATTTTTACCCTTTTCAATGACTTCTTTTCAAGGAGGTTTAATGGCTGATAAACAACCGCGAAATTTAAAAAGGGATGAGAAAAAAGAAGTTATTTTAGCATTTATTGATATTCTTAAAAATATTAAAATAAATAGTAAACCGTTGGTTATTAATGCGACAACCCGTTCTATCTCTACCAATCCGCAGGTAACCATTGATGAAATTAAAACTACCTTGGGCGTCAAAGAGGAATCTAAATTAGATTTTATTCGTCAGTTATATATTCGAAGCGGTCAACGTATTCTGGAAAGTCTATTTCCAGAAGAAAATATTTTAAATATGCCAGTTCTCTCTTTTGAAGAAAATGGACATATTATTAATCTAAACTATTAAACTATTAAACTTAAAAATGAAGGATATAAAATGGAAACAACAGAACTAAACGAAGTAGTAATGTATAAATTGGTAACCGGCGAAGTTATTATGGGAAAACTTACAACATATGCTGAGGATCATATTATCCTCGAAAAACCAATGACACTTATGCTTGATCCAATACAGGGTGGTGTGGGTATGGTGCCTTATGATGCTATTTATACTCAAGAAGAACCAGAAGAAATGGTTTATAATAAAAGAAATATCATGCACCCAATGAAGGTTGATTCTCAGTTCAAAGATGCTTATCTTAAACAAACAACCGGTATCGAAACAGTCCCATCACAAGAAATTATTGCTTAAGGATATTTAATGAATGAATTAACGTTTGAAGCTGATGAAAATACTCTCGATGAATTTAAAGATAACCCTATTGTAGAAGATGTTCCTAGTATTGAAGAGAGAAAAGAAAAAACTGAAGATATTCCAGCAGAGAATTCTGGTCCAAAAGTTATTGGGACTATTTCGAGTGCAGCCTATGGGGGGTTTGTAAAAATTCTTTCATTGCTTACTTCTAACTCTGGAAAAACTGATATTATTTCTATAGAAGAGGGGAAACTGAGTACTGTTGCTGGAGGAGGATTTCTATATTGTGATCTAAGTGTTCTATTTGGTGAAAATAATTTTGATATTATTGATCCTCAATATAGCATTAAACTATTGAAATTGATCAGCGGAGGAGATCAGGTAACCTTTATCGATGACGACGCAAATGCCAAATACCTTATTTCCAATTTGGTTGATGGGAATCCGCAGATTAATATTAAATTGCCTAAACCAGATCCTTCTATGAATCCAAAAATTACAAAGCCAAATCTTGGGGAATTGCAAGAGCAGGTTCACAATATCGATCCAGATCTTGTAAATACAATTACCTCGGCTGAAAAAAATCTAGAATCACAATATTTTATTCTTGAGATTATTGATAATCCGGAAACTCAAAAAAAAGAGATTATTAGTATAAGTACAGATCAAGAAACCTTTAAATTCAATTTTAAAGATTCCTGGAAGGCGGATGACGGAGCGGAACCAACTAAATACAAATTATTTAATCCGTTTCCAATCCCAAAGCCAGATGAAATTGATTTTGAATTATATAAAAGTGATTCTGGTGAGCTTTGGGTTAAAACAGTTTCAGAAGTTGGAATGGCAAAAATCGACTACTCTGAAAAATTAATGCCTGTTGGGTTATTTGATAGCATCAGTCTAATTTAATAAATTGGAGCTTCGGCTCCAATTTCCTGTCTTAAAATAATTAAATACAGTAAAGGAATCAAATGAATAAACTTTGTGTTATATCAATGAGTGGGGGATTAGATTCAACTACTCTCGCAATGAAAGCGATGGAGGATGGATATACAGTTCTTCCAATTAATATTGAATATGGTCAAAAAAATATAGTAGAACTTCGAGCTTTTAATGAAGTATATTCTTTTTTTAGACGTAATTTTAATGATCAAATACTTGATCCAGTTCATTTAAATCTTGCAGAGATGATGCAAGAATCTGTTAAACTTTATGAAAAACTTAGAGATAATAATAAGGTAAAGAAGGCGACAGGTCATGAGTTTTATACACCTTCCCGAAATTTAGTTTTTTCAACCTTAGCAGCTATGGTTGGAGAGATTGCAGGAATCGCAGAAGGATTAACAGAGGTTAAAGTCGGTCTGGGAATACATTCTCATTCGGACGTTTATAATAGAGATTATTGGGATATTACTCCAGAATTTGTAGATAGGTTGAATGCGGTATTTGCACTTAATGATTCAATGCAAATTAGTATATATGCCCCTTACGCTAAGGTTCTTAAATCAGAAATTGTAAAAGATGCTATACGTCTAGGGGTACCGTACGAATTGACATGGACATGTTACAATCCAGTAAAAACTATTACCCCTAAAGGCAGTAGATACAGACCCTGTTTAAAATGTGAAGCATGTCAAGAAAGAGCTCTCGCTGGAAAAGTAGCTGGTGCTGAAAATATTAATAACTACGATATTTTAATACAAGAGATGACGAATACAAAGGATGAAAAATGATGGAAAGCACTATAAAATTAGAACAATTCCCATTTAGTAAAAGTAACTCAACCGCATTAGAAAGTGGACTTACTTGTACTCAACAATATTTACTTTCTTCTATTTATCTTCTAAGACAGAATACTTATGAACTAACTAATTTTGAAACACTTTTGGTTGGTGGAGGATTATGTTATAAAACAATGTATTCCTCAGATACCAGATTTCGAGAGGCATTCTCTGCCCGAGAAAATTCAATTAGAGCGGATGGAAGATGTTCTGTTAATGCCTCCCCGGATAAAATCGTCGGGATGTCATATCAAAACTATATTTTTAATTCCGAGAATAATCCAAAATCTATGACTGATAAGTTACCAGAAATTATTCAACTTAGACGTGATGCCTCCCCTAGACGGGCGTTCAGACATGCTGGTTTAATCACATTTCTTACAGAACACCTCCTTGATGCCAAACATTCATTTGGTATTGTAGGAACTCTAAAGGATGAGAAAAACCAAAATCAATTTGGATTTATTAATATGGGTTTTTTTATAGAAGACCATCTTGTGTATTTTACTGATATGCCAGTAAAAGTTCTTGGCGATTCTCCGGATCACTGGAAATTAAAAAATTTTTCATTTTTTGCCATTTCCTATCTGGAAAATGATAAAATTATTACCAAAAGAATACCAGTTGCAGAAATAAAAAAGATTACAACAACTCTTATAAATGGAACCGTTAATAAAAATACTATGCTTAATTTATTGTATGATTTATTGAAGTTAAATATGTCTTTAGACGAAAGAGAAAATAATTTATTATATTATACATACGGTGTTAAAGATATGGAAGGTTTATATAAGGTGGCATAATGGAAAATTATAAGGCATGGTTTGAAAAATATAGGCCTCTTATTTTAGAGGATGTTGTATTTCCAAATGAAAATATCAAAAAAATTATTAAAGGATTCTATGACCAGGGATTTATAAATGGAAATATACTTTCATATGGGCCGCCAGGTTTTGGTAAAACCAGTTTAAGTGAAGTCCTTATTAAGCGTATTGTTAAGGACAGAAACGATATTTTTATATTGGGCAGAAAAACAGAAGATGTCGACAATCTTAAAAGGTGGCTGCAACAACGCCCAGTTCATAGTTCACAAAAAATTGTTAAAATAGAAGAAATGGATAGATTGAGCACCCAAGCTCAGATTGTTCTTAAAGATGGTCTTATGGAAAAATTTCAACATAATACCACTTTTTTAGCTACGACAAATAGTCCCGAGAAAATAGATCCCGCACTTATAACAAGATTTAATACCCGTATTAATTTTGGAGAATTACCAAAAGAACAGATATATTCAAAATTAGAAAAAATTTTAATCAATGAAAATATCAGTTTTAATTCCGATGATCTCCAAAAGTTTGTAAGTGATTTTTATAAAAGAGGACTTCGAGATCTAATCAATAATTTAGAACTTGCTTCAACTACTGGTAATTTTGAACCAAGTGTTCTAACTTCATTCTCTGGAATTTCAGGTAATGAAGATTTAATTGTCCAGTATATTGTATATTTAATACAGTATTCCGAGTCATTACCAACGACTAAGATAAAAGAAATTATGAAAAATGCTAAATCAGATGAAACATTTTTTACATATTATGATTATATGTTAACCCTCTTTAAAAATGAATTGCGTCTTAATTGGCATAGTATTTATAAAGAATTATTTGAAAGTGATTTGGATATGTCGTCAAAAAATATTGTAGAAAGATATTGGCAAGATCTCGAATTAAAAAGATTTAAACATACTCATACAGTTGCCCTTTTACACGATCTATTAAAAAATATTTTAGAGGAAAGGGGTGAAAATGATTGATCCTGTAAAGCAAATTATAGTAGTTAGAAAAGATTTAATAACGGATGAAAAAAACCCAATGACTCCTGGCAAATTAGCTGCACAGGTCGCTCATGCGTCTCTGGCCCCAATTCTAGAAAAAGCTTATGGTGAACCATTTTCTAATCGTAAATTCGACAAAAAATCATATACTCTAGAATTAAAATTGGAAGAGGGTAGCCCAATTAAGGAATGGCTTGAAAAGGATTTTCGAAAGATTGTTCTTTATGTTAAATCCGAAAAAAAGTTAATGGATGTATATGATAGTATTAAACAGGCAGGTTTTAATGTTTCCTTAATCACAGATAAAGGACTTACCATTTTTAAGGAACCAACGGTAACCTGTTTTGGTGTAGAACCACTTCCTCACTCTGTAATTAACCCATTTGTAAAAAAATTACAGCTTTTAAAATAAGCAATTATATATAAATAGATACAAGTTTTCTCATTATAGAATAACTAAAAGAAGTATAAAAATATTAAAATTAGAATCTAGGTAAGGTGGGAGCACAGTACTTAGAGGAAGCGTCGTCGCTACCGGAAGGTGCTCGTGCGCGGATCATCGGATGTAGTAGCAAACTCGATATCGAAGCCTGTAAAATACAGGGGGAGAGTTGAGACTATGTGAGGCATCTCGGTGATACCGCTCACGAGTGGCCTGAGGGGGTAGGCGTCGCATTTTATTATGCGACGCCTACCCCCTCTAATAAAAGAGGGCGGTTTTTATTTTTATTTTATTTTATTTTTATATTTTATTAAAAAAATTAATATTTAAAGGAATCAATATGGCAAATAATTCAACAGTTACTGTATCACAGATTATCGGAGTACCAGATAATAGCATTAAAGTAATAAAAACAATTAAACAACCGTTTATCAAACAATTCGTAGTAATTTCACGAAAATCGACAACCGCAATTAAGCCACAATTATACACTGTTAAAATAGAATCAAATACCCCAGAATTAAAACCAACTTCTAAAGTAAAAGTATTTTGTGACTGTCTTGATTTTAGATACAGACAAGCGTATTGTTTTAATGAAAAAGGAGCTCTCCTTATTCCACCAAGTTTTGTAATCGAACCGCCTGATAAAACGAATCCCGGTTGTAATAAATTTAGAGCATGTAAACATATAAAAGCAGCTTTAAAATATGGCCTCGAGCATGGTATATAAAGTTTAAAAATGCGTAAAAGAATGACTACCAAGGATTTTATAGCCAAAGCTGAAAAGATTCATGGGAATAATTATGATTATTCATTAGTCGATTATATTCATTATAAATATCCAGTTAATATTATATGTCCAGAACACGGAGTTTTTGGTCAATCTCCAAATATACATCTAATGGGTTCTGGTTGTCCTAAATGTGGAAGAAAATCATCGATTACATCGCATAGGTTATCAACACCTGAGTTTATTAAAAAAGCTAAAGAAATTCATGGAGATAAATATGATTACTCTTTAACCGAATATATTTCAAGTAAAGAGAAAGTAAAAATTATATGTCCAGAACATGGTGTTTTTAAACAGTCACCTGGAAATCACCTGGCTGGTAGTGGATGCATGAAATGTCGAAAAAAATTATTGCCACAATGTAATAAATTTACTCATGATAAATTTATTAAGAAATTAAAACCCGAATCAATTCAGAGGTATAAATACCCGGTTATTAGTTTTTTTGAGTACCAATCAAAAATACCAATAATATGTCCTGTACACGGTGAATTTGTACAGTATGCCCATAATCATTTAAATCAAAATAATGGTTGTCCTAAATGTGCTGAGTACGGCTTTAATCCAGACAAGCCGGCAATACTTTATTACTTATACGATCCACAAGAAGATCTATATAAAATAGGTATTACTAATAAAACTATAGAGGAACGCTTTGGTAAAAGCTTTTGCTCAAACAGAGCAATTGCTATATTAGAGCAAACCCATTTTGATAACGGTTTGGACGCATATCTAGCTGAGCAAGAAATATTAGAAGCTTTTGGGTATGCACGATGCGAGAACCCCAGTTGGCCTGAAACTAAAGGTGGACGGACTGAATTCTTTAAAGAAGACATACTACATAAACATAAGGATGATTAACAATGGCTAGAAAAGCGAATCTTTTAAATTTTTTAAAAAAATTTAAAATAAAACATCCTTCTTTGGAATATGATAATTCAAATGAGTTTAATTGGAAAAAACCATTAAGAATTATATGTCCGGAACATGGAGAATTCAAATGTTTAGCTCAAGATCTTTTAAAGGGCTCTGGATGTCCAAAATGTGCAGGTCGTTATAGAACAACTTCGGATTTTATTAAAGAGGCTCAAAAAATTCATAGTACCCGTTATGATTATTCCCAAACCGAATATAATAAATCAACAGATAAGGTAAAAATTATTTGCCCTAAACATGGAGTTTTTAACCAGAGAGCCATTTACCATTTAAAAGGAGGTGGGTGTCCACAATGTTCCGGTTCAAAAAAAACTACTAAAACATTTATCGAGGAGGCAAAAAAAATTCATGGCGATAAATACGATTATTCAAAAGTTGATTATAAAAATTTAAAATCTGAAATTATAATTGGATGTAAAATTCATGGTGATTTTAACCAAAAACCAAGGGAACATCTAAACGGCTGCGGATGTCCAAAATGTGGGGGAACCCAGAAAATGACGACATTAGGCTTTAAAGAAAAAGCTGGTATTATTCACGGGGCAAAATATGATTATAACCCAGTCGATTATAAATCTAGCCACCAGAAAATAAAAATTTTATGCCCTGAGCATGGTATTTTTAATCAGAAACCAAATACTCATTTAAATGGTGCCGGTTGTCCTAATTGTTCTCATACTGGTTTTAACCCGGACATGCCGGCTATACTTTATTATTTATATGATCCTCAGGAAGATTTATATAAAATAGGTATTACCAATAAAACTATCGAAGAGCGCTTTGGTAAAAGCTTTTGCTCAAATAGAGCAATTGCTATATTAGAGCAAACCCATTTTGATAACGGCTTGGACGCATATCTAGCTGAACAAGAAATATTAGAAGCTTTTGGGTATGCACGATGCGAGAACCCAAGCTGGCCTGAAACTAAAGGTGGACGAACAGAATTCTTTAAAGAAGATATATTACACAAACATAAGGATGATAATGATTAATCTCGACTTTGAAATCTATAAAAAAGTAGATGAGCTAGCTGAAATAACCAGCCAAAAAATACATATAAGTAATAAGCAGGAAAAATTTCACGAAGAAGGGCTCTATTCTGAGCAGATATTCGGTCCAGTGCAAAAATTTAAATGTCAATGTGGAAAACTATTTGGGAAAATGAACGCAGGAAAAGTATGTGATTCCTGTGGTGTTCTATGTGGAGACACCGAAGGACGTTCAACAACTTTTGCTAAAATTGTTTTTCCTGATAGAATCTATATTGTTAATCCAATATTTAAAACTATTTTACAGCAGATTTTTGGACAAAACGCTGTCAAAAGTCTTTTGTCAAAACGGGATTATCAAGCGAATAAAGAATTTCCTTATTTTTTCAGTTTAGAAAAACATAAATTGCTTAAAGAGAGTAAAATGAAAGCGACTGAGAAAAGAATAGAGACACCGATAAGTGATATTATAGGTTTAAAAGAGATCTATGACATTGTAAGAAATATGCCAGAATATAAACAACACCTGGAATCTTTTGTCATTGATCCTAAATTTCTTGATTTTATTTTTATTGATTATGTTTTAGTAATCCCACCAAATTCAAGACAAATTATAAAAATATCACCGACAAAAATACTTCCACACCCAATTACAAAATGTTATAGTCAGATAATGAAAAACCGTTTAAAAAGTTCAAGCGTATCTGACCAACTTTTTAAAGCAAATCCAGAATATTTTGGGTATACTGTATATAAATATCAATCATTAGTTGATGAAATATATGAAACTATTTTGGAGTTTAACTTTCAAAAAAAGGAATCGTATATCCGGGAGGCCCTTACTGGAAAGACAGTGGAATTTAGCCAAAGAGCAGTTATTGTTCCAAATCCTGCATTAAGACCATATCAAATAGGATTACATACGGAAGCAGTTAAAAAGATATTCTTGCCGGAGCTTTTATATTATTTATATACAAAGTATGAAAACGAAGCTATCAATGATGATAATTTTACTATTATTGATTTTGTGCAATATATTTATAAATCATTTACTAATGATTTTTCGATCAATATACGCGAAGAAGATTTTATTGAATTCTTAGAGCAGCATATGGATGATTTTAAGATTATTTGTGAAAGACAACCTGTTCTTTGGAAATACAATACAAGTGGTTATAAGTTAGCTAATGTTTATGATGATAATGATATTATCAGATTGGATAAAACGCCAGAATTTGATTTAACTGCTGAAGAAAAAGATCTTATGGAAATTAGCGATTTTTTCGGTAAAGAATATATTCTCGAGGAAGGAGAAAAAAATGAAACAGGTATTTAGAGTGAGATTAACATTTAGAACAGGTGATGTTTTAGGATTAAGCGGTGAATCGGTCGTAATTACCAAAGGTCCAAAAACTTTTTACAATCAGTTAATTATTGATGGGGTGCCAATGGCAACCCTGGAAAAAGGGTCACCTAATTATGATATGAATAATAATTTTAAAGTTTATAATGCTTCACCAACCAAAGCTCTCTATGAAAAAATGCCATCCGATTGGGATAAAACAAAACCTGCTCTTAAAATAATCGATGAAATTTATGTTGTTACAACACCTCAACCAAAGGATAGTTAATGATATCATTTGCCAATGAAATTATAAGAACAATTTCTCATTATAACGATGGTCAATTTGATACAATAATGATTAATAACTATATTGTTGAAATTAAAGATAATATAACAGGGAATTATAAATATATAATCTTTGAACCCCAATCTATCTATTTAAAAATAGATGAATTAACGAAGTTTTTTGTTGAGTTGGATGAAGCAAAATTTAAAAGTGAACACATATTAAGACTTCCATTCTTTGCTGGGTGTAGTGGTTATGATTTGGGAGATTTTTTATTAAATCAAACAACCTCCATTGGCGAACTCGATATCCCTATTAATTTTAGTATTTTACCAGCGGATTTTAATTCTTACGGTCTTAATCGATTTTTAAATTATGTAGATACACTTAAAAGTGTAGTGCCAATCTTTAAAGGTAATAATAATTTTACCTCGTATATTTCTTATTTTGAAAAGGTAATCGAAGAAAAAGACGATAAAATTCTACAAGTAATTCCAATTACTTTTATAAAACGCTCAACTAAAACTCCTTTTCTTAATGCTATTATTGAAACTTATGAAGAATCGCATTTTAAAAAGAAAGGTATTCGTCCTCAGTTGAGGCCGACAAATGAATTATAAATAACCATAAAGGATTATAATGATAATTGGTAGTAACCAAGTAATGGAAAAAAGTAACCTGACCTCGAGATTCGATAATCATGATTATGATGGGGACTCGTTAATCGCATTGGCACTTCATAGTGAACAAGCTAGAGATGATTTTAAATATGCATACGCGAGAAATCAGGTGGAGTTCGAACACATGGATGAACTCTTAATAGATTATGAGCACGAATCAATATACTCCTCATTTATGCTTACAAAAATAGCATACGAACGGTCTCAAGAAGCAGGTGAAGAGAAAAATGCAATTGAACAATCTTTATTCGAGACTAAATTCACTATGAAGGATATTCGAGAGTGGCCTGGAGATACTTCAAATTATAATCATTTTGGTGAACTTACAAATGTTGAAGCCGCTATAAATTATGTTCTTTTGAAGGAGGCCTACAATATATCTCCCGAGGATATTATATCAATGGGACCAATATATACTATTGAAAAAGATGGTATTTTAAATAAGAAAAACCTTACAAAATTTACATCAAAATTTTGGAATTTTATAAAAAAGTTTAATAAAGATCAAGAAGAAGAACTATTAAACTTCTGGGACCTTATTCATGAATTCGATAAATTCTTATTGGAATGTAGTGGTTCAATTTCATATTGTACCCCAAGTTTTGATTTAAAAGACTTTGTAGTAAAAAACGATGAAATTACTGAATTTAAAGATAATCTAATAAGTGTTGAACCGTTTATAGCCTTTCACCAAAACTTAGTATTATTTGAAAAAATTTCATCGGAGATTGAAAAGCAACCAGATAATATCTTGAATTTGGTATTTAAATCAGGCGCTAGATTAAAATCTGTTCAGTTATTGAAAGCTGCATCAAATACTGGTATCCCAACAGATATCTATGGAAAGGCTTTTGCTCAAAATATTAAAAATTCTCTTCTTGATGGACTTACTCCCGAAGAGTATTTTACAACAGGGGATAGTGCCCGATTGGCACTAGCTGTTAGACAGGAGGCAATTCCTAAAGGAGGGGAGCTTCAAAGAAAATTCTTTTTTACTACTGGTATTCTTAAATTAGCACCAGAAATTGAGGATTGTGGCTCAGAAAAATATTATGAACTCAAGATTAAAAATAAAAGTCATTTGAAATTAATGAATCATAGATGGCATCTACATGATGGTGAACTCAAACAAGTCGATATCGAGGACGAATCGCTGGTTGGACAAATTCTTAAATTAAGAAGCCCAATGACGTGCAAATGTGAAGATTATCGTATTTGTAAAAAGTGTTTTGGTTCAAAAACACCCGAAAGTATAAATATCGGTTCAACCGTTGGAGCAGCTTTATCCGAAGGTATAATTCAGTCTGTGTTAAGAACTCACCATTTTGGTGGGGCATTCATCGCAACAGAGGATAAACACCTACTTGATATTTTAAGAAGAAGTAAATTCAAAGCGCCTGGCACTATTATTAATGATTCCCAAGAAGATATTGATTATATTATTAAATATTTATATGATATTTATCCGGAGGAAGATATCGAATTTAATCAGGAACCGGAAGTTGATGGCACTATTCATTTAACAATTATTGTTAAAGAACTTCCTTTTAATGATGACTCAGTAAAACAACTTAATAATATTGTTGGATTGATTGATAAAAATCGAGAGGTTGGCGCGCTGATTGACCCGAGTGAACTATATGATAAATTGGAGCTTGTAATAGAGCAGAATGGCATTCTTTCAGTCTATTTAGAATTAATTATAAGTCTTCTTTATTATGACGAGGACGGTGTTCTATATAGATATACTGATAAAGAACCAAATTCGCAAATCGCTCTTAAAAATATCATCGAAGTTTTAGATCCAAAATTGAGTATTTTTTATAATTTCTCGAATAGAATTATTTCAAAAATTTATAACCATAAAAGTGTTGGTCATATCGATCATATGTATCATGATCTTTTAGAGATTTACAGATAGCAATTGCTATAAAGGAGCAGTATGCAGAAAATATACATGCAATTAACTATTAGCCTTGATATTGAATATAGAGAGCTAACCGGACGCTTTGAAAAATTCGGTAAAGATCTTAGATTAGCATTAGTCCCTACCTTTTTCTTTTTGGAGGGGTTTGTAGACAAAAAGAAAGTCCAAGATATATATCTATTATTAAATCTTCATCCTGGTATTGAAAATTGTTTTTACCCTTACCTTGATATAATTGATCCAAAATCATTAGTAGGGAGGGATAATCTTTTTATAGTAAATTACAAAACACCACTAAAACTAAAGTTCAGTTTTAGTGGTAAATCACAATTGTATAAAGGGAAGGTCTTTCGACATTTTCTTTTGAAAGACAAAAAACCAAATACTTTAATTAAATCTGACAACTTAATTGTTGATATAATTAATAATCTTCACAGCTCATTAAAAAATAAAAAGGAGATATATGAACCAGATAACATTTAACCCGCCGGAAGAAACTGACCCGAATTGGCTTCCTATAAGCGAATTTAGAAAACATGACTTTGCGAAGATTGAAAATCTTTTAGAAAATATGTATAAAAATATAAAAATACTAGAACCAGAGTTCAATTATAAAATTTCTTTGGAAAATCAATCAAGTCCTTATCTAGAAGACGGTGCAACCTATTATAAAAAATTACAGATAGAACAGTCCTATCAAGAACAGAGTAACACCCTAAGCACATTGATTCCAAGATTAATGCAAGATAACTTTTTTATAATGAATGGTAGTTATTATGTGCCGCTTCTATTCCTTGAAAAAGCACCAATTGATAGAATTTTGGATCATGAAAGTAATAAGAATAAAATTTTTATTAATATTAATGCCGTTTACAATTTTACCTTTGATTTTCAAAAAAATATGGTTCAATTTAGATCGAAATTAATTTCAATGGATATCTTTTTTAGAGTTTTATTTGCTAATGATAAAGATTATCTAATGGAATTGCTCGATCTTGGTATCGTTACAAAAACAACATATACCAAAGAGGAATATAAAAAATTTGTAAAAAACTTCTTAGATTTTTATAAATGGGAATATTTTAATGATAAAGATATTCTTAGTTGGATGGACAATTTTTTACTACTTGATTATTATCGAGAAATTTTTAATGATTATTATAGCATTGATAATTTTGGAGATATTATTAAAGAAGTTGTTCGGTTGTATGTGGCTGATGAGCCTATCGATATGGCAACCCTTTCAAATAGACGCGTTGTATTATCCGAATATTTAATTCGTCCCCTATTTGAAATTTATGTAAGATTATTATATGGTATTATAGATAAAAAATCTCAAAATTTTTTACCGACTATTAATGAGTTCGCTGTTATTACGACAGGATTTAATGGACTTCTACATAGGGGACAATTATACGATATTTCAAATCCATATCCATCTGCTTTAATTAATAAAATATCCCAGGATATTCAGATTATTAAACAAGGAAGATTGCCAAAATCATGGCAAAGAAATGATATCTCAGGATTCGGGGTAATTTGTCCAATTTCGGTTTCCCCTCAGTCGATGGGGACAAATCTTGTGTTTACAAGTAGTGCCCGTATTAATAAACTTGGACGATTAAAAGCAAATACTAAAAATATACTATAGGTAGATTTATGCGAAAAGAAAAAAATGTCACCTGCAAAATTTGCAACTCAATTTTTCGAGCAAAAAGAAGAAACGCAATGTATTGTCCAAACTGCAAAAAACAGGTTATTAATGCCAGGGCAAGAGAAAGACTTGAAAGAGAAAGATTATGGAAGGCCGGTAAATTAAGGATTAATCCTTATTTTCTTACTCGCGGCGACCCATGTAAAAATTTATCTAGTGGTATCTCAATAATAGAAGGAAACGCATGAGACAAGATACAAAAGTAGAAGCTATTGGAGGATTAATTAAGACAATAGTAATTAGTCCCGAAAATGTTGAAGAATTCTTCGACCAGGTTATTAAAGATAATCTAATTTTGGAAGATATCATATTGGAATGGACCGAGAATAGCTCATCCATTCTTTTTCCAATTAATCAATATAAATCCCAGATTTATCTTATGAAAAATGATATAAAAATATATAGTTTTGAGATAAACGGGGTCACAGAAGAATTTATTTTTTTAGAAGAGGTTGATAGACTTGGGGTAGAACACCTTAAAAATAAGGAAGAGCTTTCCGGGGAAGGAAAATTAATTACACCTTTTATGTTAAAATTTAGTGATTTTTCGAAGAAGTATCTTATTAATTTAGATCAAAATCCTGATTTTTTTGATTTGCCAAAAAATGGCATTATTTTAAATGATGTAAGATTAATAATGGTTGGTAAGCCAAAACCAAGATTAACTGGACGAGCAGCGGAAATTGCTAAAAGAAAGGGGGAATTATGAAAGTAGAACATTCAGTTACCTCTATTTTTTGTGATGCATGCAAACGCCAATTAACTGGAAAGAATATTCATTTTACACCAACCCATGTAGTAATTGGCGATGTTGATCTATGTACCGAATGCTCGTCGACTATTCTTCGAGAGTTATATAGTGTACAAAGAATCAATACTGAAGATATTAAAATGATTATTGAAAGAGGACATTATGAATTTACCGCCCGACAAAATGGAGCGGTATTATGCTAATTAAATAAAATAATTGGAATTATAATATGTCTAAAAGATTAACGACAAAAGAGTTTGTAATTAAGGCAAAAGAAATCCACGGTGATAAATATGATTATTCAAAAGTCGATTATAAAAATTTTGCTACAAATGTTACAATTATTTGCCATAAACATGGACCATTTAAACAGCAGCCTGGCAACCACCTTCAAGGAAATGGCTGTCCAAAATGTGCAAATAAGGCAAATGGGCTAAATCGTAGAAAATCATTATTGGATTTTATGGAAAAAGCCAAAAAAATTCATGGTGATAAATATGATTACTCGTCAGTAATATATAAGAATATGCATTCAAAAGTAAAAATTATTTGTCCTGTGCATGGAGAGTTTTACCAAACTCCAGGCAACCATTGTCAGGGACAAGGTTGTCCTGAGTGCGGAAAAATTACAGCAGCTAAAAAACAGACAAAATCTAAAAAAACTTTTGTCAATGAAATACAAAATATACATGGGGACAAATATAACTACGCCGGAACAATTTATGTTAATAATTCGACAAAAATTAAAATAATATGTCCGATACATGGCGAATTCTATCAACTACCGACAAATCATTTAAATCTTGGACATGGTTGTCCCAAGTGTGCTGAATATGGTTTCTCATTAGATGAGCCAGCCATACTTTATTATTTATATGATCCTCAGGAAGATTTGTATAAAATAGGCATTACCAATAAAACTATAGAGGAACGCTTTGGTAAAAGCTTTTGCTCAAACAGAGCAATTGCTATTTTAGAGCAAACCCATTTTGATAATGGTATGGATGCATATCTTGCCGAGCAAGAAATATTAGAAGCTTTTGGGTATGCACGTTGTGAGAACCCCAGCTGGCCAGAAACCAAAGGCGGGCGGACAGAATTCTTTAAAGAAGATATATTACATAAACATAAGGATGATAATGAAAAAAGATAACGAATCAGAGTTAATATTATTCAGTCCTCAGATTGAAACTTTTACCCCGTTTGCGGGTTATGTGGATGCCTCGAGACTGAATATGAGCTCAAAACAGTTAAATCAATGTGTTATAAGTAATAACACTGATACGCCAATAGTTATTGATAAGAATTATAAAAAAATTACAACAATTAACTCACCATTTGCGGAGTTCGCTGTAGAGGACGGGCACATTATATACTCTGATTTAGAGACGATTATTATTTATTACCCGGAACTTAAAAAATTAATTACTAAATCTGTTCCACCACTAAAAAAGTTGATAAATAATTCACTGTCCCTTAAATATAGAGCAGGAGTTGGTCCTATAAAAAAAGGAGAGTTAATTTATGATTATACCAATATGAATCCAGATACACTTCTTCCAAAAATTGGATATAGAGCTAAAATTTTATTTTCGTCGTTTTTCGGATATACGGCTGATGACGCCATGGTTATATCTGAAAGTTTTTCTAATCGCGCGGAGATAGAATATAGTCAAAAGGTTTTTATACCAATTACCAAAGAATGGAAATATCTAAGAAATAATTTAGACGATTATTTCTTCAAGGTTGGCCAACGATTAGACGAAGAAGCGTATGTAAAATATTTTCAAATCGACGCCGGTGAACATTTTATGTCTGAAATACATAATGTAAGTGAACAACAATCCATGTTTTTCACAAAAAATATTCCTGGTATAAAAGATGGAGACGTTGTATCTATAAAGGTACATCGAAATACGGAAAAAAGTTTTCTAGAGATGAAAGAGGAATATATCTATACTCCTGGATTAATTCAGGAAATTGAAGATATTTATAATGAAAATTATAAGGTAGTTCTAGGTACAAAGCAAGTTTTCGAACAGCTTGGTCTTCCAAAAGAAGAAGTCGAAAAAGTAACAGATGAATTATTTTCAGATCATTATAGCACACCAAAACTCACCAAATATTTTACAGATAAATTACGTGATGAATTTAATCTAGAGGCAGAGTCAGTAGATTTCCTCCTCGAAGTAACTATTGAAAAGAAATCGAAAACAACTCGAGGAGATAAATTTACCAATCTATTTGCGGGTAAAGGAACAGTTTCTATGATTATTCCTGATGAGTTAATGCCTCTTGATCCCTATACTGGAGAGCCGGTAGATATCATTTTTAACCCACTTGGTATTTTTGGTCGTAATAACTGGGGATCTATTTTCGAATTGGCTATTTCAAAAATATCTGAGGATGTTGAAAGAATTGCAGACCTGGTGTATAACGGCGAGAAGGTTGATGTCGAAATGGCAGGAGAACTCCTAGATAGAATTGAGTTCATTGACGAACATTTTATTTCAAAATATGATTCGGAATATTCTAGAATGATTAATCAATATTTGATACCGAGTTTAAGGTCTTCCTATATACATGAAAATTTTGGGCCGATTATTTCTTTCGCTCAGAATATTGTCGAGGAAGGGTTTTATATATTTGCACCAAATTTTCCAAAAATACCATATACTGAGTTTTATAATGATTTTATTAGTAAATATGGAGAAAAATATAGAGTCAATTTCAAAAAATCTAAGGTAACCTATAAACAAGAATTAATAGAATGGTTACGCGAGAAATGGCATTATAAAAATGAGGTATTTGATGATGAAATATATGAAACAGAGATAGAGGCTTTTGTGGGAATGAATTATATGCTTAAGCTATATCATACCTCCTTTAGTAAATTTACAAGCGTATCCTTAGCAAATAGTTATAGTAAAATTACTGGTCAGCCGGTAAGAGGTAGAAAAAAGACTGGTGGTCAGCATATTAGTTGGCAAACACTAGCTGCTTTGCTTGGTCACAAGGAACACAGCGGAATTCTTAAAGAGTTGTATACAATTAAATCGGATGCTCCTATAAAAGATAAAGAAAAATTCTTAATGCAGTATATCACTCATGGTAAATACAGACTTAAACCTAAATACACATCTTTAACGAAGCGTGCCGTAAATAACGCTCTAAAAATACTTGGAATGCAACTGGAGGATTAACCCCCAGTTGCATTCCTGTGCTTTAGAATTACTCCAAATACTATAAATATATTAACATTAGAAGAGACACTCATATTGTCTTTGGTCAAGAATAGCAATACCTGAGATGGTAAAGCTGGTGAGGAAATGAACTCACTGGTAAAATTTTATTTCCTTGTAAAAAGGAAAAATTAAAAAAACTAAAGGAAAAATCATGACACTCAATAGAGGAAATTATGTTATCATAGGTCAGAATGAAAATGATAGCTATACTGAATTTTTTGGTGTAGTTGAAGATTATACAACAGAGGATGGCGGTTGGTTGAAGATTAAATTTTTGGTAAACGTATCGGAAATGACGGAGATATCAGAAATCAAAAATTATAGTGTTTCTGAACTGGCGACTATACCAAAGCTTGAATCAGTATCCAGCGAAGAGGGTGAAGCAATGTATAGTAGTCTTAAGATGACAATCGATCAGAGACGCAACCGTCTTCCTGGTAGAGGACGCGCCAGCGCAACTGTCGAATCGGCACAGGCTGCTTCTCCCGAAGCAGTTTCTGATGAACCCATCCAACAAGAAGAGACAGTTCAAGAGGCGAGAAGACCGCTACATATACCAACGGAAGAAAGAATTGAGAATGAGGAACTGAAAAAATTCAGTATTAATCTTGAAGCTGGGGATATGAAAACAATTTTGGCAATCGGAGAAAAATCTCCTAAAAAAGTATTTGGTATCATTGATAACGCGATTGAAGAAAATGGCCATATTGTATTCAGCTATATTTCACATAGTATGAAACAGGAATTTATTGAAATTAAACTTGAGTATCTTTCCAAGTATGAGAGAGTCGATTTCCAAAAAAATACGTGTTATCATATTAAACATAACGATGAGGAAATCAAAGTTCTTTATCTTGGTTCCACTTTCTGGTTCGTTGAAAAAATCAGAGGATTCGAAAAAATCACGGACAATTTCATTTCACTTAAACCTTCCTTCTTCGATAAAATGAATATCTCGGTGTGTCCGGTACCAGATTCAATCGAACGATTGGTTAATGGTGGGCCTCTTTCGGAGGACGTATCCTATGATATAAATGAAAACCGAAAAATCTGGACGGTTGATTCCCTTCGTGAAAACGAAATTCCGAGTATTTCCTCTGAGATGCTTGGTAAACAATGGGAGGATACAATTACCTTTTACTATTTTATGGGAGGTGAACTTATCTGGAAAAATCTTGAACTAAATACATTCTCATCAAAAGATGCAATTCAAAAATTGGCGATTGCTAGAAAAGATAAGTCAGTTTTAGAGATGCTTGAGGCAGCGTAATGTTAAAAGTAATTCTGGCAAAATCGTACGACGAAGCCAGGTCTTTTTTGCAGGAAGCAGGCGGTCAATGGGTGGCCATCGAAACAGAATATGGACATAATACAATTGATGAGAAGTGTCCGGGGGTAGCCTTATCTCTTAATCACCATGGAGAACTTCAACATGAGGAAGCCCCAGCTTTGGCCTATAAAAAAAATCCAGCCAGGTACGATAATTTTATCATTAGCCATATTGATTTGGACGTATTATTCGGAATTCTATGGACAGCTGGTTGGTTGAAAAAAACGAAAACAACCATTGAACTATCAAAATATGTTGCCCTTGCTGATACTCGCGGGTTTCATATAGCTAAAAATATGTTAGAAGAAAAAAATCCTGATTTAAAAGAGAAATATCTTGCTATCGGATACTTGGTTAATAGCTGGGTTATTAATGATAACGGTAAAAATATTGTTGATATCAGTAAAGAAGTACACAAACTTCTTTTAAGAATTAAAGATATTATACTTGATGGGGTAACTGAAGACCAAATCAAGTCCTACCTGAAATGGTTTTCAGAACAGGAAGCCGCTGCAAAGGCTCACTTAAAAGAAATTCGACCATTATGTGGAACTACTTCGGATAACCTCTTTATATTTCGGGCGCCTTTTAGTCTGACAACAGCGTATGCTATTGGGGAGGTTGAAGCTCAAATTATTGTACAATATAATGAGCAAAGTAAAAGTATTTCCATTAGTTGTTTTGATGAACAGGTGGCACAAAAATATTTCGGGGATCGAGGTGTTATTGAACCTCTTCAAAAATTTTTTGGTCGACATGCCGGAGGTAAAAAAGCGATAGGAGGAACACCAAGAAGTCAAGATATCCAACCAGAAATGCTTCCTGCATTCGTTGATTTTTTATATCGTGAATATTTTAATGTTCCTGAGATTGAAGAGATTTCAGGAGATATAAAATTAACAGATAGTCGACTTCTTGGTAAACATCAAGAAGCTATAATGAAATTATATAAAGAGTAATATGGATTATTTTGGAGCAATTGCTCCAAAATAATCCTATTTTTATTTTATTTTTATTTTTTATTAGAATTAAAAAAGGAATCAAATATGTGTCAAATCATTGCATTACAAACAACAGTCGAAAAATTTAAAACATTGGCAAAAGATAGATTATATGTAAGTATTTTAAATAATATATTGGATGATAAAGGAGGCGATTATTTTAGTTTATGTGTTTCTATAAATAATTCAAATTTAATACTATCTAACCCAATGGATGCTGCTCCATTATTTTCAGAGGCCTTAAAAATATTTAAAAATATGGATATCGAGGATCAAGAGATGTCTATTCTTCTTTTTTCTAGGCAGCAGCCAGAAATGGAAAACTCAACCGTTGAAGAACAACCTTATCTTCACAATATAGAAGGTGGAACTTTTTTTGCGGTTCATGGGACAATTCATAATGATCAGGAGTTATCAAAAAAATATAATGCCGAAATTCGGGCAGATACTGAAATACTAAAAAGTATACCAATATCCAATTGGAGTGAAGCAGAAGGAACTTTTTGTATTCTCGGACTTAAGGATAATAGAGTATTTAAATATGAACATGGATTAAAAATATGGAGTAATAGAATCATATCATCCGGGGAATATCTTGGTGACATATTCGCAACTACAGATTTAACAATATTTGATCCTGTAGTAATTGATATTCCTCAGGATACAGAAGAGAGAATACTTTTTGCATCTTTTTCTGGTGGTATGGATATTGCCTTATCAACCTATGATCAATTAAAAAAAGGAAATTATAAAAAAGCAGTTCTTTATTATTTTGCGTGGGGTAGCATCGCAGAAAAAGAAGAAATAACTACTTTGGAAAAATTCAAGGATTTTTATAGTTCTGAATTTAATATTCCAATTGAAATCGAAATTCTTGAGGCTCAGCAATATTTTGATGAATATTTCAAATTAAATAAAGCTCCCATCCCAAAAATTTCTAAGAATAGTCCTTTTTATACCGGAGAAATCAAAGAAACAGAATCACCAATAGCATATGTACCATATAGAAATTCACAATTTGCTCTTCTATTAGCGAGCAGAGCAGAAGCTCTTAATTTAAAAAATGTTGATTTTTTATTTGGATTAAATTTATCAGAGGGCATGGTATATATGGATAATTCTGAAGGATGGTTAGATACAATAAATAAAACCGTTATTTATGGAGGAAAAGATTACCAATTATCTGGGACCTATAACGTAGTCTCACCATACTTCCAAAAAACTAAATCTAATATGCTAAAATCATTTAGCATATTACATGGGATTGCTACATTGGAGCAATTGCTACTTTTAAGCAAAAGTTGTTATTATCCAAATAAAGATGGAAGCCCGTGCGGCCAATGTGGCTCATGTATATTGAGACAAAAAGCAATTCAAAATATTAAGGAATCATAATGACAATCTCAGGAACATCAGATTATTTAGGTATATTTAAGTTATTGGAAAAAGTACAGTTAGATAATAAAAAAATTTATTTTTTCGAAGCAAAGTCAAGTGCTAGAAATATAAGAGGTAGTAGTTATACCGCCCCATACTATTTATTAACTGCGGATAGAGCAGCCCATGATAAGCGGGGCCAATCAAATAACACATCAATAGTAGAAATACCGCTTAATATAGATCAGAGTGAAATTTTAAATAAAACCTTTAAAATAGAGGATACAGAACTAAATGATTATCTTGTTTCCGAATGTATGGCGGGTGAGCCTATTATACAGGTAGCCACCAAGAATAAAGATATATTCGCAATTAAGAATTTTAAAATAAATGAGTCGATACAAGGAAAAGTTTTAAATTTAGATACCCAAGGAGAAATTACAGAAAAACTTTATAAAGAAAATTATGCATTTGGTTCTGAATATGGACATGTTTCCCTTATATTTAGTGTGCATATTCCAAATTATTATTTTAATATTAAGGAATTTGATTTTAATATGCAAAATTTAGGAATACTCGCTGATCACGAAATATATGAAAAATTTTGTAAGCTGTCAAAATATTCCAACCACCTATTAAGTAGAAACGCACCTCTTTTTAAAACGATGACCCTAAAAATATTAAATGAAATTTTATATAAAAAAGGGTTAATAGAACGTATAGACCTGGATAATATTATTTATTTCCAGGATTTTAATGAAAGAGAAAGCTTCTATCCATATCATAGTTTAAATGAATTGGAGATAACCAGATATCCGGACTTTAAAAAAGAGAATTATGAAATAATTTCTGATCTTAAATACGAGGAGTTTTTTAAAAAAAATTTTTCAGATCCATTAAATAGATTTTCATATAATATGATGATCGCAAAATTAAATGATCAGATTATACATGTTAATTCTTTTGAAACTTTGGATTTTGGTAGATCAAAAGAGGATAATGAAAGGAAATTAATTCTTGCTAAGAGAATGGTACCCTCTATCGAATTTTTAACATTATCCATTCCAAATAAACCAATTACCCTTGAAGAAATACAAGAAATAAATGCTGATCTTTATGGTAATATTCTAAGCTTTTACAAAGCTAAATGGGAAAAGGTTATTAAAAAATATAGAAGTTTATATAAACCGAAACCAGTTGATGAAAATTTTCTGGCTTTAAAATTTATTCAAAAATATTTTATTATTAATTCGTCTCACGCAAATGAATATAAACATTTTACAAAAAGCTTTTTTCCAATAATTGATTATTTTAATGAAACCTACGGTTCTTTTGATGATTTTTTTGGAACAAACCAAATTTCTAAATTTTTTGATATATTATTTAATGTATCAGATACCCCTTATATCTTTTCAAATGGCCGTCTCGAAAAAGAAACTCTATCTCTCAAAGCTATAAAAGAGCGTAAGGAATATTATTACTCCAAAGCTGAAATGTTCTATCCGTCATATTCTGATGCATCCTTCATTAGCTCAGTTGCCTATAAAGAGGCAAAATGTTCAAAATATGATAATTATATTATTATAAATGATAGCGGGACAACTCAGGCTTGGAAGAATAAAACTCGTATATTCGCTTCAAGGCTAAAAAAAAATGGGGCAAATTTGGTAACTATTATTGGGACTACTGATAAATTTGAATTGATGATGCTTAAAAAACTCAAAAAGTTGGCTTCGCATGTTATATTATATAGTGATTTTGAAGGTTCTATTGATATAAAACCAACTTCAAAAAAAAGAGAATTTTTACCGGAGACAGTTTCAATATATACAGGAACAGGTATTATAAATACTAAGTCCGGTGAAAGCTTCGCGAAAAAAATGGATTCATTTAATATGGAATCATCTTTATTTGTAGAATTTCATGTAACTAAAAAAGAATTTATTTTTAGAGGTAGTCCTTACCCGATTAGGGATTTAAGTACTGAATTTTTAATACCGATGTTGGAAAAATATCCAAAAAAAAAGATATATTTTTTGTCTAAGAGTGAGCTTAAGAAAATAAAACAGTTTTATGGCGAAGAAACTATTCTTTTAGAGAATTATATTGAGACTGAGGAATTTCAAAATGAAATGGCCAAAATATACGATGATTATTTCGTTTATTCAAAATCAGAATTACTAAATATGAGTAAATTTGAAGAGATTTTAGCCTATGAATTTATTGGTCCAACCCTTGAATATAATCAAACTATTAAAGATTTTTTACCAAATAAAAATTTCTGCTGGGATTATACTAATATGCTTATTCAAAGTCTTCCTGAAGAAGTAATCTCTATAATATATGATATTTTGCTTAAGGTACCAGAATATTTTTTAAAAAGAATAAATAGTGATACTTTTAAGGCGGACAGTTATGCCGTACGCACCGCTGTGCGTAGTACGTTTATGCATGAACCGGAAGGGAGTATCGGAAAGATTATTTACTCAAAAATTAAGGCACCTTACGATATAAAAGAAAGAACACGTATACTTTCTAAATTCGAAAAAAGTTATTTGGGAATAAAATCAAAAAATATTATTCATCGCCACTCGCAAAACTTCTTTAAATTAGATATATTGTTTGAGCGGATAATGGATTTGCTATATACCAGCAACATGAAAAATTTAAATAATGAAGAAGTCAATGAACTATTAAATAATTTAATTCGCGGGGAATTAAGCACGATGAACATTAAATTCCAATTATTGGAGGAAGCATATCAAAAGGAATAAAAATGAGAGTTAAAGATATATATGTTGGAGAATATTATATATTAAAATCAGATAAAAAAAGTAAGGTCGGCTGTTCGTTTAGGTATTTCAAGGAATTTCAAAATACTCAAGTTCTTGTCCTAAATAAACTAAACGCTTTTAATAATCGGAATACAGTTAGAATTCAAGGTCTATCTGAAAATAATGGAAAGTTTGAATTAGTTAGTTTTTGGGTAAGCCCATACGACCTAACAAGGAAACCTTGTGATACTTGAACCAGGATTTATTGAGAAGGTTGACGGCAGTAAATTTACATTATATAGTGATACAGACTCCAGTTATTCTATGGTACCTCTACCATTCGATAAATTCGAGGATCAACATAAAACTGTAGAATATGCTCAGAATATAGCCCACGAATTGAATGAAGCATATATGAAAATATTTAATGATACTGTTGTTAAATTTGGAAATGTTGATCCAAAATATAATTTTATGGATTTCAAATCAGAAATTGTAGCCTACCGTGGATTTTTTAATGCTAAAAAATATTATGGATTGACAAAATTATGGGATGAGGGTACCTTTTATGATCCACCAGAAGTTAAAAAAACTGGGGGTCAAATTGTAAAAGCTGATTCAACCCCTATAGTTTTGGACTTGCTAACAGAAGTTTATAATGTTTTATTGTTAGATTTTAGTATTGTAAACGAAATAGAACTCTATCGTAAAATATTTTTTGATATTCGCCAAAAATACATAAAGCGAGTTGAAAAAGCTGTTGAGACGTTCAATGTTCATGAATTTGGAATTCCAAAGAAATGGAGTCTTAAAACCCTTAAAACCATACCAAAACAGGTCGAAGGCGCAATGCTCTATAATTATTTATTTCGAGATATTTTTAGACCCGGTGAAAGTATTCTTCAAACTCAGATTATTATTAATCCTGAAAAATTACTGCAGGAAATGGATAAAAAATCTCCGAGTACGGAATACCAAATACCGAAGGAGTTAATAACATCTAAAACTAATACCCTTTCCTGGCCAACTGATTTTGGCTCAGAGTCCGATATCGAAGAGGCTAGAAGAATATTTCAAGAAAATAATATACAATTTGATTTAAGAACTATTCTTGATTTTAATGTAAATAAAAAACTTGATCAATTTAAAAAACTTTTTAGCGAAGAGACAATAAGACTCGCTATATAAATATATTGAAGGAAATATAAAATGACATTTGAAAAATTGTCTGAAATTATGGAAGATAATTTTAAAAAATTTGGATTAAATACTTGGAAAAATAAGTCAAGTGTTCTATTCAGCATGAAATCTAAATACGGTAGTTCATTTGATATAAAGATGGCCGAACTTATTTATGATACAATATTTGAAAGAGAAATTAAAAAGAAGGAATCAGATGAATATTGAAAAGATATGCGCTAATTGCCGCCATTCAGAATTAATTTATAATAAATCTTATGTTTATTGCAAATTGCATAATATCAGTATGGATAAAAAAGATAGTTGTAAAGATTTTAGAAAGGAAAGACAATGAAACAATGCGAAGTAGAATTATTGCATCATACACCCCTGTGGGTGGCTGCGGATGGCACACGAACTTGTTGGGCATCGTTCGATAAAAGTGATACACAAGAAGTATATGAATGTGCAGATTGCGGGTTTATTTCACCAATAAACGAAGGAGAATTTCCGTATGATGAATTTGGTAGACATTACTGCCCTAAGTGTAAATCAGGTGATGTTTCTTTTTATAAAAAAACAGGAGAATCTGATAAGGCCTTAATAGATAGGGTTGGTAATAAATTCAAGCATGCTAGTACTCTTGAACATCTATATTATAACTTTCATATTAGTGGCATATCACGCGCTTGTCTTCAAGAACTGGCTAGACATCGAATAGCAAGTCCAAGCGTTAAATCAACACGTTACACCCTCAAAGAACTTAAGAATGAAGAATCGTTTAACGATTATCATCATATAAAAGATTATGAGAGAGCTAGTAAATATCTAGTATGGACAGGGGATTCAGATGTTGATGAAATTGTTTTTCATCATCTCGAAGATTTAAGACGGCTTATTAAAAAAGGTATTTCAAATGATATTGCTAAGTATGCTATTCCCGAGAATTATAAGACGGAGCTCGCTTGGTCGATCAATGCTAGATCCCTTCAGAATTTTTTAGCACTTCGCACCAATAAAGCAGCACTCTGGGAGATTCGAGATCTTGCATATGAAGTCTACGATTCATTACCACCAGAGCATAAATTTTTATTTGAAGATTCAATTTACAAAGAAAACCCAAAGGACATAAATGAGTAGAAAAAATGAAAATAGACCGACAAATGCACCAAAAAGCGGAGAAAAGCATGTTTGGTTTCTTAAGGAAATACCGAAGTATAAAATTAATATTCCAATTATTAGATCGGCTGTTTTTTATCTTTCAACGTTTACTGAATCAAAACCAAGTCTGGCGGTACTATTAGAGGATATTCGGCAACTAACCCCTGATGATAGAATTACCCTTATTTTTAATAGTCCTGGCGGGCTAGTTTCTGAAGGAAGAGCAATTATTAATGCGGTTAAGAATACCGGCGCAGATATTCAAACTGAACTTTTATCAGAGGCGTCCTCCATGGCAGCCATTATGTTTTGTATTGGCGATAGAAGAATTATTTACGAAAATTCAAGTTTAATGTTTCATAATTTTAGTGGTGGAATTATTGGTAAGGGCCATGAAATGAAGGATCATCTTAAACATATAACCAAAAATATAACTTCGTTTTTTAGAGGACATGTTATCGGACTATCCGAAACGGAAATGCAAAAGATGTTGGATGGAAAAGAATGGTGGTTTGGTGCAAAAGAAATGTGCGAACGTGGAATAGCAACACATGTTAATATCGACGGTATTATGATTCCTGCCAAAAGGTATCTTAAAGCCCTAAAAAAAGCCAAAAAACTTGCAAAAAAACAAGGTATTAAAGTTTCGAGTATTTCCGAATCTTTCATTTTTGGCATTGATGTTATGGCTGATATCATCGAAGAACAGAATGAAGCTATGGAACAAGTAACTGATATTTTATCAGAAGCGGTAGCAAATAATGAATTTCTCCACAATTGATACGGATGGGGTTAAAAAACTATTTGGAGCACTTAAAAGAAATGATTTAAAATTTTATCAATTTTATAATATTGATTTTAGTGCGGACGAATATCAGTTTCAAGAATATATGCTAAACTTTAAAGAAGGGGATTCAACTAAGAAAATATTGAATAAATCCTATTACGATATCGAGGTATTTTATGATCCCTCGGTATTCCCAGATTCTAAGAAAGCTGCATATATGGTTAACTCGATTGCTGTTTATAATAATCTTAAGAATAAAGCAGTTATTTTTACATGTCCATTTTGGACACATCCTGTTACAGGCAAACAGGGTACCTGTAATATTATTGAACAGGAAACTCTTCAGGTTGAAGTGGAAAAGATTTATGCGGATCTGGTTACTGAAAATCAAACGTATGATATTGATGGGCTTGAAATCGAAGTACGGGTTTTTAAAAACGAGAGCGAATTATTAGCCGCTTTTTTCTTATATCTTAGAGAGGTATATTCCTTATTTTTAATTGGATTCAATAGTAGTTTATTTGATGACCCGTATGTTGTAAATAGAGGATTAAACCTTATTGGAGAATCAATATACGACTATATGTCGGAATTTGGTGAAGTTCAGAAATTTGGTGAATTATCTTATGAGTGGCCTGACTATACCAAAGTTGATTTACTGACACTTTATAAACCGGTGGATCAAGGTGGTAATGGACTCGGTAAATCTCTTCCAAATTATAAATTGGATACTGTTGCAGAGGTTGAACTTAAAATTAAAAAATTAGATCTTGATGATATGAATAGAGTTTATCAGGAAGATCTTCCTAGATTTTTAGCATATAACCTTCTGGATACTCTTTTAACTTTTAAGCTAGACGAAAAATTGCAATTTCTAGAATTAAATTGGATGCTTGCCAAATATAATGACGCCCCAATTGGCTCTGCTATTAGAGGAAGATCAATTATGTATAGATATAGAAATGATTTAATATATACCAGAAGAAATCAGGCGGTAAGAACCAAAACATTCGGAAGAGAAATATTTTATCCATTGGAGGAATAAAAATGAATGAATTTAAAGAAAAAGATATTTTAAAGTGGATTGAAAATCTCGAGACAACGGATGAACCTCAACTGCCTTTTTATAAAAAATGGTGGGAAGAACTTAAATTTAATATTAATTATTGGTGGAATCATTCAATTATATATCCAACTCGATCATTTAAAAAAGGTATTTCTAATCTTTGGAAATGGCGAAAAATTATCTGGAAAGATCGATGGTGGGATTATTATTATCTACTGGAAATGCTTAGATTTAAACTTCGGGATATGGAGGAGCATTGGGGCAGAGATACTCATTATGTCAACGATTATAAAGAAAAAGATGTTCTCAAAGATCTTATAGCTGATTTAGAATGGATGCTAGATGATGATAATGAATTTAAAGATGGATACAATGAAGAGTATAAAAAACGTTCCAAAAGGTTTTTTAGTAGGCTAGATAGACACCATAGAAAATTTTGGGATTAATTTGCTATTTATTAGCAAGCATCTAAATTATATGTTACCGCAAGTTATTATTAAGGAAAAAACGTGGATATTATATCATCACTAAAAAAAGATGGATTTATTAATAACACTGGTCAACTTATAAAACCTTCTAAAAAATGGGAGGACGAGCGGCTATCGAAATTTAAAATGTATGAAAAAAAATTAAAGGAATTGACATCATTTCTCCCGGAAGATATGGATCTGATATATAGATTATATGTTATCGAAAGTGGTATCAAAAACGATTGGAAATGTCCTGTTAATGGATGCAATAATCCTCGGGAAAGAACCACTAGGAGTGCAGGATACTTCAAATTATTATGTAATAAAAAAGATGATGAACATATAGAATGTTATAAACGATTACATAGATTAGCCAGAGAAAAAGCGTGTTTAACACGTACCGGTTACCGAACTAATTTTGAAAATCCGGATAAACAATTACAGGTTAAACAAACAGTCCGTGAAAAATATGGTGTTGATAATATCAGTAAACTCGAGTATATTAAAGATAAAAAAGAAAAAACAAGAGAGACCACCAATCAAAAATTACTTGAGTCTGGACTTGGTTCTAACGTTATGCAAAAAAAACTTGCTAATGTAAAGGATATTAATAAACAATTTATTATTGATAATTTTATTGATGATGATAATCATCTAGATATAAAAAAATTTATGGAATATTATTCATGTTCCGCAGATTTTGCATATACAACAATAAGAAAATTTTCTATTGATATAACCTATAAAAAATCTTGTTTTAATCCAGACGTTCCAGCTGTTTTATATTACCTATACGATCCACAAGAAGATCTATATAAAATAGGCATTACAAATAAAACAGTAGAAGAACGTTTCGGTAAAGAGTTTTGCTCAAACAGAGCAATTGCTATATTAGAGCAAACCCATTTTGATAACGGCTTGGACGCATATCTAGCTGAACAAGAAATATTAGAAGCTTTTGCACCATATAGATGCGAGAACCCCAGCTGGCCTGAAACTAAAGGTGGACGGACTGAATTCTTTAAAGAAGACATACTACATAAACATAAGGATAATAATGAAACAACTTAACTTTGATCTGAGTACAAACCCTCCAAAAATATCTCAATGGTTCGTATCGTTAGAAGGAGAAGGCGACGCGATCGGACAACCATCTATTTATATTCGACTCGCAGGATGTTACTCCGCAGCCTGTTCTTTTTGTGACACAAAATTCTCTTGGGGGGAAGCCCCTAATTTTGATGAACTGGCCGGCAGAGGTATTACCATTAAATTAGCAGAACAGCTTCAGGTAATGACTCCGAAAAGAATGACCGTTACCGGAGGGGAACCCCTGCATTTTATGGAGCATTTTCCAGATATTTTTAGGTGGGTTAATTCCATCTCGCCAGTTGGATTAGATTTCTTTGGTATTGAATCGAATGGGAATCTTCTAAAAGATAAAGAAAACTGCATGCATCTTATTCAGAGTTTTAATGAAATTATTTCTGAATTTGATGTGGTGCCGACTCTAACAGTCAGTCCTAAATTGGATGCTAAAACATGCTACGAAGATCAATTAACCCAGCAGGAAGTAGATAAAATGTATTTTGATACTTTTAAAAATATCGCTGATTATCTAAGACAATACCCTGTTTATTTTAAATTTATTTATGATTTTACAGAAGAAATTATTGATTTTGAGCACGAAAAAATATTTATTGATTATCTATTAGATGAGTTAAATGTTGAGCGTAAAAACATCATGCTCATGCCATTTACCCCAAATGATCCAATTGGGGAAGATGCTGAATTCTGGAATAAATCGAAGGATGCCACCTCAAGAAAAGCTCTTGAATTGGGAATTAGATATAGTCCAAGGATTCATATCGATAGAAAACTTGATTAAAGGATTTCTATGCCACAAAATACAAACGTCGACTTTAAATTTAATGAGATAAAAGTTGAGGTAATACCGAATCCGATGTACCAGGAAATCCGGGCATCGGACGGTGATTTGCTTTCTAAGCAATCGTCGACTATAACCCCAAATCAAATCCTTGAATTAGAAATTTTTAAATCATATGCTACAAATGACACCCGTGTTCGTTTGCATGTTATTGATATGGATAATAATACTGCTTCTGCTCTTGCAGAAGGCAAAATGTTGGTTTATATTTTGGTCGAACCACTTGTAAAAAGTAGTTCGGGTAACGCCCAATTTGCAAACTTTTTTATGTGTACTGATTTAAATCCCCCACCAACAGTTTCAAGGGTTGCAGGTACATATCCTGCTTTAAAAACAACATTGACATTGAGTTCTATAACATTGGAGCGCATGAAAGTAGAAAATAATTTTGCATTTACCCTTGGTGGAAAAAGCCCGCAATTTGATCCATTAGGAACTGGTCAAAAACCTTTAGATTTTTTACTTGGTGATTTTGGTAAAACTTTAACTGAAACATATACCCCTCAACCTGCAAATAATTCAAATTCAAATATAATGTTGGATCTTGATTATACTCCAAATAAAGTTGGGAGCGATTCTATAATTAATAGTGCGCCTGTGACTGGGTATCAGATGGAAGCCAATACTAATTTTGAGGTATTAGGTTATTTTTTCGACCAGTATCCTCTTTTTAAAACACCATATGCTTGGGTTATTGATGATTTTAGTACAAAAAATGATGGTCATCTTAGCGAAAGATCGAGTGTTATTAAGATCCTAGATCTTGCTAAATATCAAACATGGGAACCGTATACTGATATTCAATTATCTAACTTTATGATGGGCAAATCATCTGATAATGTCGAAACAACAATGGAATCTTTTAAATCAGTCGATTTTAAAATGATTAAAAGAGATACCTACTTTAATACTGGGCGATATATGTTTCGCGATAATTTTCCGAAAATATATGCAGAAGACATGGTTACTGGAAATCCAATTAATCTTGGGGTTTGGAACCAGGTTCACAAACATAATTATGTTTTAACTAGTACCAATGGTTATATTAAGCTTAAAAAAATGAGCAACCCAATGTATAAATATTATGTAACATTTCTTTCTAGCGAAGAGATTCAACAGATGCAAACCTTTTATAATATTTTTATGAGTTTGCATCCAGATATTGTAACTTATAGTTTCAATAATCTTTGGGTTGGACAAATTGATTTACATACTGTCGTTTCCTTAAAAGCAGAGGTATTTAATGAATATGAGGTTTATGAAAAACCAAGCGGTAATAAATATGATCGGATTGGAACCGGTTATCAAGTATCTCATACTTTTAAACAAGTAAAACCTACAGACGCCATCCTGAATCTATTAAAAGAAAAACAGAATGCCTCTGAGGCAGAACAATTAATTACTCCAGTGTTTTCATTAGAAACTGAGATTTCTTTTTTAATGGTAGATAAGGCTCCAAATACTCTTGCTGAATATTTTACAACTACACGTAATAGTCCTTATCAAGAAGCTACTCTGACTGAACAGCAGTTATATAATAATACTTCAGATATACTCTGTGGAGATCCAGCTCATTCCGTAAATATAGATCTTGATTCTATCCCGGTTGCCGGACCAAATTCGTCTGCAAATACACAGATAGCGGTTGAGGGTGCAAAATTAATTAAACAAGGATTTACCTATGCTCAAAGTGATTGCTCTAATTTCACAATGAGAGCCGTCCGTGCCGCTGGAGCTGATCGAGGAAAAGAACCATATCCTGATGGAACAATTAACCAGACAAACTGGTTTATGAAATATAAATCAAATGGTGTCGTTCTTGTTGAAAGTGTTGATAAGATACAACCAGGAGATATTGTATTCTTCCATAGCCAAGGGAGAGATAATGGGCATACTGGTATAGCGTTAGATAATACACAATTTATGCATTCTACAGTTACCAACGGTAAAGGGGCTGCTGTAGCAGATTTTAAATCATATGAGCATGTTCTCGGTAAACCAACAATGATTTTTAGAATTTTACCAGTTGACCCAAGTACTTAATATTTAAAAAATAAGGAAAAAAATGCCAGACAATGAAGTTGAAAAAATAGTATGTGAAGATATAGTTGAACCAACCGACGGTTGTAATCTTATGGCAACCGGTGAAGGAAGTGGCGGTTATGATGCACAAAATGATAAAACAACTGCCGCGGGAAGATATCAATTCGTAGATAAAACGGCTGCCTATACCTTAACGGGTATGGGCAGGGCAAGTTCAACCGAGGAAGCGCTAGAGCTCTGGTCGAATTGTAAAAATAGTACTGAACCGGAATGTAAACAATTACAGGATGAAATGTGTAATTGGTATTTTAATGACACTCTTTCTCAAATGAGCCATTATGGAGTAGCACCCACCAAGTTTAATATGTATCTTGCTTGGAATCAAGGAGCTATGGGAGCTTCAAAAATTATTGAAGCTGCGAAAAATAACGAGCAAGTAACCGATGAGACGGTAAAAAGAAATATGAGAGGTCAGCAATTTTTTAGCGGTGATGAATCGAACAATTATGACGGGCAACTATTCTTGGACGAAATGGAGTCCTATTTGGAAAGGCAAAATTATCCAGGGATTTAAGTGCTATTTCATAGCAATTGCTATAAAATAGCAAAACAATAATAAAGGAATAAAGATGAATACCTTCTTTTCAAAATTAAAGGTTGTTTTTGATAAAATACCAATTAAAGCTAGATTTTTAAAAGACCTTGGTTTCAACATTAGTTACTCTGGTTTTAGGTATTTTATGCAAGGACGTAAACCAACTCCATCTAAAAAGTTAATGGAGAATCTATGTGATGAAATGGGATATGATCTAATAGTTATCCCAGTAAAAAAAGATGAGAAACATCAAAAGTTAAAGGATACTTTGGAAGATGCTTTCTTTGTAGACCTTGATAAATATTTAAAAAAATATGAAGGGGATCCATCCAGAACCTATTCAAAAGAATTTGGTAAGGAATCCTCGGTCGCGAAAGCGCTAGAAGCATTTACCAATGAACCAACTTTCGATCCAAATGAAAAAATCGATGTAAGTGATCTTTTTTAAAAAAATATAAAATTATAATATAAAATAAAGGAAATAAAAAATGGAAAACACAACTATGCCACAACCACCAGTACCACCAGCAGCCCCAGAGGGATACTCAACAGCCGCAGCTCCAGTAGAGGTACCCACCGAACAACCAAAATCAGGTAATACCATTTCTGTAGTTGGAAGAGTAAACTTCCCGGCGACTCAATTATTTGAAGCAACTGGATTTATTGATATTGGAAAACAATTTCCAACAGCAAACTCCTTTCTTATGTTTGTCCCTGGTATCCCAGACCAATCAAAACAGTCAGGGAGAACTTATGACCAAAGCAGAAAAGAAATTATGAAAATTAATGTAAGAGATCTATATGCTCTTTCTGAAGCATTAAATTTTGCAGCGGTATACGGTCAATCTCCAGATTTCGTTGTATTTACAGATAGTTCTAAATTCGCAGGTACTGCTCAGGGTCAAGGCCAGACAAAACAAGTATCTGTTGGTACTGCCATGGGTAATAATGGAAAAGTAAAAATTTTCTTAAATTATAAAGGTCAAAATAAAGTGACGCTTGCTTTAGAAAAATGGCATGCCATCGGACTAGCCGGCCAACTTAAAACCTTGGCAGACGAAACTCTTAAGAAAAAATTTGAAACAGAAAGAAATAATTTCGCTGGTTAACCAGCGAAATTTGGAGTAAATATGAAAAAGATTTTAATTGGAATATTTTTTACCTTGAGTATTTTTGCCTCTGAGGCAACCCTTGCTGAGATTACAGTAGAGGCAACCAATATTACGCCATTGACCTCTGAGGGAGAGGTCCTTCAAATGCAAGAGACTTCCCCTGGATTAAAGCAACCCGTTATTGATGGATTAATGGGTGATAAGATCCTTATAACCCTTGATGGAAATAGATTTACTAATGCTATGTTTAGATCCGGACCAAATCAATATTATTCCTGGGTTCCGGATGATTTTGTATTGTATAATTCAATTAATGATACGCTTTTAAATAATTCATTGGGCGGAACAATCGAACGAAAAATTGGTATTTCCGAAAATGAGTTCTCCGTAAATGTAAGTGAAAATACTTTTCACACATTTTTAGGATATGGTGATGAAACCCTCGAATTCGGGGTAAGTATCACGGAAAATGGCGATGTGGTTACACCAGAAGGTAAAGTAGAACACTCAGATTATAACCAAAAAGGAATTTATCTTGGATTAAATACTATATATGGGAAAACAAAATTTATTTTTAGTGAATCAGATGATATCCCAAGAAATGATAAATTTCAAAAAGGGGATTATTATGTATTTGATTTACAACGATATGTTATGATTTCACATACGTATAATATCCCAAATACTAATATCGTTATCCAACCAAGTTACCAACACTTTAATGATAGTTACACCTATGATAAGAAAAATGATGGTATTGATGTATCGTATAATAAAAATACAAATGATATCCTTGGTTTAAACGTTAGTAATTTTCATAGAGGATTAATCCAAACGGAAGATGTTTTTAGTTATGGATTAACCGAACATTACGAAGATTTACAATACCAAGAAAATATCGATGGAACTCCGTCTAAAAATAATAAATATTATTACAATACATTGTCCGTTTGGACCAAATATAATGCACCTTTATCAAAGAATTGGGATTATACCATTACTTATAATTTTTCATGGATGAAAACCAAAGGTGATAATAATATTGATAAATCGATGACTGGTAGTGCCTTCGGTATTTCTACTAAATATAAATACACTAAAGATGGTTTTATCTATTCGAGTATTAATACCAATTTTAAATTTCCAACTATTACAGATCTAGCAGAGGCTAGAAAATATGATAGTATTCCAGAAGTATCAAATGCTTTTTTGACAAAAGAACAAGCTCTGACCTATCGAATTGGAATATTCTATCAAGGAGCAGAGTTATCCCTTTTTTATAAAGAGGTTAAAGATATGATCACCAGAGAATACATAAAAAGTTCAGACGGTTACGATGGTACCGATATTTATGTAAATGCTGATGGAAGAATCAAGGGAATATCTATTGCATATAATAGAACCATCGGAGAAGTAGACTTGCATTTAGCTGGAGAATACGTGGACGCAAAAACCTATGATTATGGATATTTATCCAAAGTTCAACCAATAACTCTTGAAAGTAAAATTACATATTTTGGTGGATTTGTAGAATGGCTTTATGCGCCAGAAATACCAGAAGATAAAATGGCTTACCGTGATTTTAGTGATATTCGAACATCAGAACATCATTATGGTTATAATATCGTAAATTTTGGATATATATATAATTATAAAGATCATGAATTTAGTTTATATCTAGATAATGCTTTCGATAATCGGGGGCGGGTATACGGATCGGCAGTAGATTTTAATGAGAGAAGATTAAGAGCAGGTTATAAATATAATTTTTAAAGATAAGCCTTCTGGCTTATCTTTTCCTGTCTTAAATTAAAAACATAAAGGATAATATATGACACCAATAAGAAGCGATGAAGATGTTGCAGCTGAGTTGCAATCGATATTTCAGGAAGCTGCGGATTTTTTGATAGATACGGCAGAGCAACCAAGAATAGTAGAGGCGAGCACTATAGATGATAGTAGTCAATCTTATGTTGTAGAAGCTAACCCAATCGATATTAATGGATTATGTTTTAAAGATGGTAATTTACAAATAACACTTAAAGAGATAATAGAAATGAAAGAGGAGATAAAAAAACTTCAGGAAGAAATTAAAAAATTAAAGCAATGGCAGGAGGTTTGATTATGTCACTCTCAGCCAAATCAAAATTTATATGGCGCACATCAGATGGTAGAAAAATTAAACTTAAGGATATAAAGGATGATCATCTAAAAAATATTATTAGAAAATTCTTTGCCTCTGGCGAAGAACCAATTCCATATTTACGAGAGGAATATAAGGAAAGAGGATTGCAACCAGAATATGTTGAATTCAGAAAAAGTATTATAAGGCGTCCAACTTATCAGGAACTAACTCAAAAACTAGAAGAATTAGAAAATCGAATTAAAATTCTTGAAAAATTTAACGAGGTATAATTATGGAAAATTTATATAATTACGAAGGAATAGAAATAGATTCGAAATTGAGTCAAAAAATTATAGAGCGAGCATGCAATGTTCTAAAAGAAATAACAGATATAGATGTTAAACTTTTGAATCAGCCTTGTAATAAAACTTTATTAATATTGGCTGATAAAATAAAAAATTTTTCTGATGAAAATAATTGCGTAATTTCGTCATGGGTTAGAGGAGGAGTGGCGCATGCTGAATGCTATAATGCTTCAACATATGAAGAAGAAGATGATAATTCCTGGGGATTATTAGTGGCCCCAACCGAAGCGGAAGTGGTAATTGCTTCATTTATGTGGCTTTATGATCGTGGAAATTTTACACCAACCTTTACAAAATATATACAAAAGGAAATTGGATGAGTTGGTTTGAACCTGGTACTATAGGTGGAATTTTATTAATTATGGGAGCATTTGCTTTATATAAAGGCAATTTATTATGGTCGGTTAGTATATATGCTTTAGCAGATATTATGTGGGCAATACTTGCGTATAAACAAGAAGATATTTTTGGAATGATTTGTGTAATAATTGGACTTATTCTTGGTATTCTTGTATACGCAAAAATACATTTGGGTGTTTTTGTGAAATCTATTAAAAGAATAGATTGATAAATTAAAGGATTAATAATGACAATATTCGGAAAACATATTTTTCATAGTTGGATTCCAATTTATCAGATTGCCCAAGAGTGTTTTCTTGGGCAAAGAATTGAAAAAAAAATCGAAAGCAAATATCGATATTGTGTGGAATGCAATAAATATCAGGAATTTTTTTACGATTCCGCTGGTGGTTTTTATAAAGACTTAGAAGAAGAAAAGGTTGAAATTCTTAAAACCAAAATCATAGAAAGAGATAATGAATTATTTCTTGATTTTAAGGATTTAAGTAGATGTCCTCCGGAGGATTGGTCCCCACCGGCAGCGAGAAAAAAATAAAAGACTAGTTTCGAACAATTGCTCGAAAATAGCAAATTAAAAAATGAAAGGCTAAAAAATGTTACGAGTTAATCAGAATATTATTTTTAAAACTAAAAATGAATTAAAACAGGAGTTCGGCGACGAATCAGGATATGGATATTCTGGGATAAGGTATGGCTTTAATTCAACAATGGAACATTTCTGCGGAAGAAAAGGAAAAATAATTGAAAGGAATATTCACGCGGTCGATGATGGTAAAATAGTAGCAAATTATACGATACAATTTGATGATAATTTAGAACCAACCACAACGGCTGGTTGGTCCATATCTGATGACATGATTAAAAAAAACTGTTTGGATATTTCAGATATTGGGATAGATATAACTCAACAATGCGATAATATTTCTCAAAGTTTTGATAAAGAGTTAGTATCTACCTAATTTTTAGATTAATTTCTATTTTAGAATTACTTCAAATACTATAAATATATTAACATTAGAAGAGACACTCATATTGTCTTTGGTCAAGAATAGCAATACCTGAGATGGTAAAGCTGGTGAGGAAATGAACTCACTGGTAAAATTTTATTTCCTTGCGCAAGGAAAAATTAAAAACTTTTAAAGGACAAACATGGCAGAACTTAATGGAAGAAGTTATCCTATGGGTAACGTAATGGAATTGATTGGGCTTGAGATTATGGCATCATCCTCAGGTGCAACAACTACAGTACCGACGATTATTGGGGATCCGGGAATTGGTAAATCAGCGAGTTTGAAAGCATTGGCTGATAAGATGAATCTCGATTCATATATTATTTCTTTGGGAGCCCTTCCAATGGAATGGTTCTCGGGTTTGCCTGATTTCAGATCGGAGGAAATCAAAGCTGAGTGGCACTCTGAAGGTAAAACTGAAATTCGAGTAACAGAATGGACGATGTCTGACCTAGTAAGGTCAATCAACTCAAGAACGGAAAAGGCTCTTGAAAATGGCAAAGAGGGACTAATGGTTCTTCTTGATGATGTTCACCTTGTTGAACCGATTGTACAAAAGTATCTATTCGAGTTTTTCCAGAATAAAACTCTTCAGAACTTTAAGCTACATGAAAAATCATATTTGGTAGCAGCGATGAACGGAAAAGATTCCGCTGGACTCGAAGGATTTTTATCTGCTGTTATCAATAGAATGGCATTCTATTTCGCCGAATTCGACAAAGAGTACTGGTATGAGAATATTGGTCATACCCTTCACCCATATGTTGCATCTTTCGCGAGCGGTCCAAACGATCGTTATTTTGTCGGTGCGAATGCTACAGATGAAGCGTCACCATCCCCTCGTGCATGGACTGAGCTGAGTGCTATGATTCCAATTTTGGAAAAATCTTTTAACGAACCATCAGAGATCAATAAAAGATTAAGTATGGTGGCAGAGTCCCGCGTTGGACACACGGCAGCAGTTGAATTTATGAATCACGTAAAACTGTTCCAGAAATTTGATTTTGAATCACTTCTTAGAGAACGAGATCCAGAATTTAAAATTTCTGATGATATTTCTGATCAAATTTTAACGGCTTTTATTATTAGATATCTTCGTTCCAAAGAAGATGCAGACTACATTAAAGTTATTCTCGAGAATAATTCTCAAAGAAGAACTTTTATTTCGGTTCTTATAAATGAGTTTGTAACTATCTATCGTAATCTGGAAACAATCAGTGATCCAAAAACACTGGAAGGTTTTACACATCTTTCCGAAATTTTGACGTCCGAAGATGCGATAGATAGCGAGCTGGTAGATATTGTAATGGATTGTCTACTCGATATTCAATCCTAAAAGGAGCAGAACATGGCTGAAATTAGCCTTAAAGAACACCAAAAAATCCAGGAGGAATACTCCTGGGCAATTTCGAGGCTGGTCTCGAAATCTGTTAGGATTATCGGAGAAACGTACGATAACATGCATCTAATTGATCTGCTTATGGCGTTACCTATTAATCCAAAATTTAAAGAAATAGATCTTTCTAAACATAAAGATAAAAACGGTCACCAGTTATCTCTTGAGCAAATTGCTATAGGTGGTTATATTGTAAGAGATACTGAAAATGGAAATCCGAATCGTTTAATTGTCCATCTTGTTTTTACAAAAGATATCAATATGTCATGGGATGATTTCTTTGCAAAATTAGTCCATAATAATGGAAAACATTTTCAAAATATGGTAGCATTTGTATATCTACATGAGGCGATGCATATTTTAATGAAGCACTTTGACTTCTATCTAAATCAGGTTTACTATCAAATAGTTAGAAATATTCGTCCTGAATTCGACGAAGAGCAAATCTCAGAGCTTCTTAATCACGCATTTGATTATTGGATTAATGCGTATTTGCTCGAAAATGCAAAATCATCTACTCCGATATCATCCTTCAGAACCTCAGGAGATTTTTCCGGATTATATGATCCAAATCTTTCCCCAAATAATAATAACATGACTCAACAGGAAATTGTTATAAAATTGGCGGAAGAAGCAAAATTTGAAAAGCAGGAAATACTTGATGGGAATGGTGAAGTTTGGGGGACGGCAACAACTATTACAATCAATGGTAACCGTTCGACTTCAATTGAACTAGAAGGTAATCATCAAATCGATAGTTCTAATATTGATGAGAGCGATGGTAATACTCAAGAGATTGATGAGGTATTATCTAACACGCGTCAGGATCTTATTGAGAAATCCAAAGGAGCAAATGGTCAAAGTACTTTTCGAGAACTTGGTGTTGATTGTAGTGTTCCTATAGACTGGTTTAAATATCTTAAAAGTTCGTTATTTACACTTAGCCAAAAGTATACACAACACTATGATCAAACTTGGTCAAAACTTAAAAATAAAATGAGACACATAGCACCAATGCCTGGAAGAATTCATTACGAAAAAGAAATGGCTGTTATAGTATCGATTGATCAATCTGGCTCAATGTCCGATTCTGATCTTGAAAAGATTAACTATGTTGTTTCCCAACTCGCCAAGAAATCAGTATTTACTGAGATAATCCTGCATGATACCAAGGTTGCAGAACGTAAAAGATTTACCGGTAAAAAATTTAAGGGAATCCGGGAATTTGTAACCAATAGAGTTGCCTGTGGAGGAACTTCCCATAAAGAGGTATTCGAGGTTATAGATCAGATTAAAAACGAAAGTAAAACAAGAAAATTAATCTATCTAAGTTTTAGTGATAATTATTCAGATATTGAACATGCTTATTCAGAAGAAATTTTTAAAGGAATTCCTGCTTATTGGATAATGACTTCAGGCGGGGTTCCAGTGAAGGTTCCTGGTATGCAAATTTCTCTCGAACAAGGTCTTTTACAACATTAACGCCAATGATTATTTTAGAGCAATTGCTCTAAAATAATCATGTTTTTTATTTTTATTTTTATTTCTATTATTTTTTATTTTAAAGGATGAAAATGAGTATAACCCAAACTGATAATATAGATAATATCTCTAAAATTATAATCAGTATTTCAAAAGAAGAGATTTTTTCGAATTTGCTTCCATTTAAATATAACGGTGCTCTAATATATGCAACCAGTATTATGGTGGGTGATGAGATAAAGGATGGAATCTATGGTTTTGGAAAAAATGTAGTATATTTTATTGAATATGAGAATTTACCAGATATAATGAGTATCGAAATACCGTCATCAGCAGACGAACTACAAGAGATTTTAACTGCTACTGAATATATTATTCAAAAAATATGTATGAATTATCAGGTGCATATATCAGATAATACTGTACTGACTGTAGAAGAAGCCCTTTATCCTTTTTTAAGGTTTATAAAAAATTACGAAAAAAATATCGATATGATTAAAGGATTTGTCAATGACTAAATTGAATAAACGAGCTAAAGAAAAAATTACTAAAGAAATGGTAGAGGAAAGAGTTAATCATATATGCCATTCCTTATATACCGCAAACGATTTTACCCTTACATTAAATATTAAACAAACGGCAAATTGGCCAAAAGATAAAAGAAGACAACTATTTAGAGCAGTATTTCAAATATTTCTAAAAACTAAAACATGGGGTAATAATTCGTATACAATCTATCTAAGAAAAAAAAATATTGATTACTGGTATTATCCAATATCTATTGCTCAGCTTTATTTTTTAAAAAAATTTTTGGATGAAGTAATATCTCTCGAAAAAAATGGAAGGTTTATGCCGGAAAAGGTACTAACCTTAAATTCAATGCCTTTGTCTCTTTTAATGATTGAATCCGAGGTATTAACTTATTTGATTGACCGTGATATAATTCGATTTGGGAAATCCTTTAAAATAACCGCGAGTTCTAAAAACCCGGTTGAAACTATATTTTATGAGGTAGTGCGCGGGATAGACTCGACCATAGCTCGGAATACATTGGAGGAAATATCTAAACATGGTATAAATCTAAATATTTTATTTACAAAAGATAAATTTTTTTTAAAGACTTTATATAATATTGGTAAAAATATAGATATTATATCAGACTATATTGTAAAAGAAGGTGAGGTTTCAGAAAGAAGACATGTTCTACAATCTTTTGCTATAAGCTTATTAACCTTTTCAAAAGATTTAGAGACTTTTAATGGTAAACTAAATACATATAATGCAGATTCTTACTTCGAAACTTTAAAAAAGACCTCTGCTAATTTAGGAATAGAAATAGATACAGAAGCTCTACCAGAAAAAATATTCGAAAATAATAAAAAGAAAATTATTAGTGATTTTGGAAAACTAATTCGTAAATTGTATGAACTTTTAGATACCGAGGAAGAATTAACTCTAACGACTGGATTCGACCCAGGAAAAGAATTTCTTATTGCTCCGCTCAAGCAATAATCTAAATATTAAAAGAAAACCTAAATTAATAAAAACAAAGGGCGAATATGGATTATGTACCAGTTTTAGGAGTATCTCCTTCCGAATCGACGTTGGTTCCAGTAACTCATTATTTTAATGATTATTTGATATCAATAGCAGAACCAACAACAAGTCGTAATTGGTCGCTGCAAGATATTGTAAAACAGATGCGAAAAATCGAAAAACTTCGATTAGAAAATATGAAGCTTTATCTCGATTCTGGTGGTTATCAAATTATAACCGGTCATATTACAGAAAGAAGAATAAAAGAGTTCACCGACGTTTATCATTTTATATTAGAAAATTTTAGAGATAAGATTGATGCTATTTTCTCATTGGATATAAATACTCCCAAATTTTCTAAAGAAAAGCTTATAAAGTATAATGACTATAGCATCGACGAAAGTATGAAACTACACAAAAAATATCCTGAGATTAGAGATAAACAATTATTTGTAGTTCAGAGCAGATTTCCTCATATTTTAGAGGACTGGTTAATTCTTATGGATAAACATGATATCGGATCAAGCTTTAAATTATATTCTTTTGGAGGGCTAGTTGGATTAAAATCAGAGGTAAGAAGCCACTTTAATCATTTTGTCCCAATGACTATATGGTTAATGACTTATCTTAAAAATAGAAAGCATGATGCTCCTCAACAGATACATATGTTGGGGCAGTCCTCCAGAGTAGCAATTCTTACTGGGATTATTCTTGAAAAGTTATTTAATGTTAAAATAACAATGGATTCTAGTGAAATTATTAGATTTAGTCCAATAACATATAAAGTACCCATGATTCATAAAAAGAATGGTTTTAATATAGTTACTAATCTTGAAGAAATGACTAGTATGATCGAATCTCATTCAGATCCCCGTGCTCATAATGAAATCGAAGAAATGAAACGTGAACTTCTAAAAGGAAAAGTTTCAAACCAAACTTTCGTCGAACTAATCTGCCAAAATATAAATAATCTTATGGAGTTTGGTGATCATTTAGTCAATGAGCATCCGATTGAGAATATTATTAAATGGTCTAAAGATGATTTTGAAGAATTTCACCCTATATTTAAAATAGGAAGATTGGCTTCTGAAATGGCTAATAATATGAGATTGATTCGCGATCTTAAACCATACTACGACAGTAATAATTTTCAAGGTATTCACGAACATACCAAAAAAATTATAGCAAATTATTATAGCGACACCCCATCAAAAACAGGAGAAATCTAATGGAAACACCAGCAATAAATTTTGAAGAAAATAAATCTAAATTTGAAGAAATACAATCATTTTGTAAAGACGAAAAAGAGTTTAATGATATTGTTATGAAAATATCATTATTGGAAGCAATACTAGGGCAGGTTAATGAAATTTTTATTGGCTCTCTTTATTCTAAAGAAGCTTATGCTTTAATTGATGCAGCAAATGCCTCAGTAAGTAGACTTCAAAATGAAGTTGTTGATATCTATATCAAAAATAGTAAAGATCTTGGCGAATTAATGCCTGTACCAGACGTCGCAGAGATTTCATCATGGGTTGAAGAAATACATTTTGATATAGCAAAACAGCTTTATTCAGAAGGTTTTTGTGATTCTGTAATTTATCCTGCCTTACAAACTGTAACTCAAAGTGTTATTGAGTTTGCAGAAGAGGAATCGCAGGAATCTAATAATACGACGAATGAACCAGAAGATCAAAATCTTGAAGGAGAGAAGTAAAATGAAGCATATCATCGATAAAAGCTTTAGCTTCTGTTATGGCCATAGAGTTCATAATCAACGATTGGATACCAGATTTACAGAGAGCGGGGATGCCTGCCTAGCGTGCAGACATCTTCATGGACATGAAGGACTGGTCAAGGTATTTTTGGAAGAGGATTATAATTCAGATTCTAGAGAAATTTCAAATGTTGAAAAAATGGGTATGGTTACAGACTTTAAACACCTCGGATGGTTTAAAAACTTTTTGGACGATGTCCTTGACCATAAAATGATTCTTGATTTAAAGGATCCACTTCTTAAAGAAGAATGTTCTTATCTTTTGGATGATGATGGTGAATTTGCTATGGAGCTTGTTCAGAAAATGCCAGAAGGATATTGGGTTCCAGATTTAACCATTATCCGGGAAACCCTCGATAAATACATTTCTTCTTATAATTTTGATGAAAAAGAGGCACAAGCAATCTTTGAAAAATATGAGGGAATGGTTTTCGTAGATTTTGTCCCGACCTCCGAAAATCTTTCAGCGTGGCTTCTGGAAATTGCTCAGAAAAAAATGGAGGATTTGCCAAACGTTCGAGTTAAAGCTGTTGAGTATTGGGAAACTCCAAAATCACATGTAAGATGTGAAGTATGAACTCTTCAACAGATTGCCCTTGGCTTATAGATAATAAAGCCCCAATCGAACTTTTAAATAATTGGGATGACCCAAGAACTACTATTTTTCATACTTGGTTTGAAGAGAGGGTTGGTAATCTATTAAAGGACGCTTTTAATTCTGAAATATTATCTTTATCGTCTGGTTATGCACCGGAATGGGATGTTCAATATAGAGACGGTACCCTCCTCGAGATAAAATATACAGGAAATCCAAGTAAAAAGTTTTTTGTAGAAACTCATAGGGTAATAGGTAATCGAGAGGATGGTAGTCCAATTCTTAAAGAATCTGGTTTATCATTATCAAGTTCACATTATTACGCTGTATTACAAAAATCTTTTTTTGGGAAAAAAGATCAAGATAATTACAATGAAGTAGTAAAGGTTAAAATATGTCCTACCTATAAACTTAGAAAATTTAAAGCTTCGGCTCCTATTCGATCAATAGCTGAAGGGGATAAATACAAATCATATGGTTTTGAATACCCATATGCTGAATTTGGGGAGGATACCGATAATTGGGTCGGCAGTTTCGCTTATGATCCAATTACTAATACTATTGATCTGACAGATTTTCTTTCATTTCATAAAGGGACAAAACGTCCAAATTTAATAGCAAACCACAATTTTAATAAAAATACCTATCAATAAAAAGGATTTAAAATGACACAAGAGCAATACGCAGATCTACAAAGATATATCCCAGAATCGGATATGGTAAAAATGGTATTTGAAACAATGCACCCTGAATTCGATTTTAGTGATTGGAATCAGGCTGTTACTGATTTGGCGGATAAAGCTTTATCAGGCGATAAAGAGGCTCTTCTTAATCTACTTGAGCTAACACATATGAATTCATTTAACGAAGGAATGCTTGAAGGTTCGGCATAATGTCAAAGGAAAAACAAAAACCAATTAAAATATATGAAATAGTAAATTGGCTTATTGGTCCAGATGACCAAATCCCAGAACGATTCCTCGAACAGAAAAATAAACTTAATTCATTAGTTCCTTATATAACGGAGCAATTATGGTTAAATCCAAATCTAGTAAATTATCTTAATAAATTTACAAATGATTTATTTTCAATTCCTGATCCGATAGAACATCTTTATTTCTTAAAAAAACTTTTTAAAATTAGAGGTATTACAAAATGGGATCTATATCAAAAGATGCCGACCTTTAAACCAGATATAATTAAAGAGATTATGGAGAAAGAAGATTATGATGAGGGAAATGCGAGGGGAAAAGAGATTATCCTTAGGCGCAAATTTGGAGCCATAGCTTCCCAGGAATCCTATAAGAGACAGAAGGCAACAAAAGCTGCTGTCAGACAGGCAACTACTCAAGAAGATAAAAAATTCATTAAGGCTATATTGGAACAGGAAGATAGCAAAAAGAAAAAAGAGATTCCTAAAAATGGTATTTATTTAAGAGAAATAACCCAAAAAATTATTGACGAACAGGAATTGATTTTATTTGATATAAGTCTTTTAAAAAAAAGAAATCAAATTTTATTTATTTTTATTGATAAAAATAATCATAAGAAATATTATTTACAACCATTCTCTGCGAAAATTTTTATTTCCAAGCAGGACGGTGTAATTAATAATGATTATATCGAAGAAATAACTGACGAAAAGTTTAATGGATATATTATTAATAATATTCAAAATTATACGCGTTTGAAATATATGTTAAATGATTCATATAAAAGGATTGTAAATGGCATCGGGTAGTCCTATTTGGTATAAATATGATATGGGTAATGAAGCACAATTTGTCAGATGTATAAAACAATTAGAGTTTTTAGTTAGGAAAAGTATGAGTTACGATAGCTGGCAAAAGCGTACCAAATACGCGGTAAGCGAATGCCCCACATGTGGGGAAAGTTTCGAATATGTAAAACCAGAAACTCATCACCATCCGCAAACACTTTTTGATATAGTTGAAGGTGTGCTCCAAAAACACATTGATCTAAATAATCTAGATGACTATACGGATTTTGATATATGTCAGGAAATTATGGATCTGCATTTTCATAAAAAGGTTATGTATATTGTTTTATGCAAACATTGTCATGAAAAATATCATGATAATGTTCCAGATATTATTGAATGCATTGATGAATGCCAAATAAAACAGATTCAAAAAATAAAAGAATTTTATGGAAAGGAAATAGATGGAACAGCCGACAAAAAAACGAATTAGACTTAGTATTATAGCAGCGCGTGTTATCTGGCCAATGTGGATTGATCCAATTCACGATAAACAGAATCAATTTGCCAATATGATTATGCAAAAAATGTTTAAAAAATAATGGCTCGTTTAATAAATGAAGGATTAACCCCGGATAATATGGAGAGTATTTTACGACCGGAAATTGAATATAATTTTAATGGCTTTGAAGATTTTCCGGATGTGAGAGATAATTACATTCTTGATCAATCTGGCGTTGGTTATCCAAAAAGGATTATATTTATGGGGACTAATACCTCAGAATTATATATAGATAATACCGAAAACTTAAATAATAGTATAGTATTTTTCCCACAAGAAAATGTATTTAGAATTTATAAAAATGGTAATGACTATACAGAAATTAAATTGTTGACGGATGAGAATAAAGAATTGAATGGTGTTCAGATTGATGGTACCAAACATAATAACAGAAATATAGATGATAATAGCAGAATGAATTTAGGCCAGGTACCCTACAGTACACGACCTGATAATTTAGAAAATTTAGTTTAAGGAAATAAAAATGGCAGTTAATACAGATTTTGTAACGGAGGAGTTGATGAACTCCAATTTTGAAATTATTGAGATGCTTCCCGATCAGGAAAGTGGTGATATTGATTTTAGAATTAAACATGATATACATCCAGAAATTGAAGTGGTAATAAAGTTAATTACTCGCAAAGATGATGAAGATGTTATGGAAATGATGTTTGAAGGTCCGGATGAATATACTGATGAAGAAGCGAAACAAGTTCTTCAAGATGTTATGGATTTCTTGGTATCGACTATTGAAAAGGCCGTAACCGAACAACCGGATACAATTGACCAGACAACAACATCCCCATCAACCCTAAATGAGGAAGAACTAGATGGAAATAATTAATGATGACATTAAATTATTCGTAGAAAATAGATATAAGGGGAGTATTCCTTTTGAGGAAGCATGGAAACTTTATTTAGAAATTCCTGAGTTTCGTCTTAATCAAAATGTATTCGAAGTTACGGAGGTATATAATCAAGAAGTTCAATTAATAGTACGTCTTGTTACGCAATATCATCTTACGGCCGCTTTTAAAGCTATGAAGATTGATTTAAAGGATGCAAATACAACTGAGGAGTTGTCTGAAGGCAATATAGGTACACCGGGTCGTGTTGCTAAAATGTGGGTGGGTTCTAGTCTGAGTGATGACGCGGAATTACTTAGTGGTAGATGGACAAAACCGCCTCGTATTGCGAGTTTTCCCAATACCCATAAGCAGAAGCTACCTATCACCAAAAGAGTTGATTTAGTCGCAGTTTGTTCACATCATATTGCACCTTTTTCATCGTTTTTTAGGGATGATGCTTACGCTATTGTCAGTTACATTCCTGATAAAAAAGTCCTTGGTATATCTAAACTTCAAAGAGTTGTTGATTGGATTGCAAGAAGAGGTTGGCTTCAAGAAGAACTTACTCAAGAAATATTTAAGGCTGTTTCTGAAGCAGCTGAAACAGAATCTGTTTATGTTAAGTTGGCAAATATAAGCCATACCTGTGAATCTCTTAGAGGTTCTCAAGCAAAAGATGGTTCGTTTACTACTGAATATTATGGTGGTGAATTTAACGATCCAGATATAAGAAGAGAGGTTAGGGATACATAATCCCTAACCTCATTTTTTGTCTTAAAAATATTAAAGGTGAAATAATGGAATCAATGGTAATTGCTTGGATACCGGAAGAAAAAATATCGAAAATATGCCCAAGACAGTATCTTGGATTTTTGATAGAGAAAAAAAAGTTCCAACAATAGATAATGATTATATTGTAAATCGATTTGAAAATGGTATAGAACCGGGAGATCTTTTTTATGATAATGTATCAATAGAAGATAAAATTTTTTTGGATATTGCCTCAGAATTAGGTAAAAGATATCATGAAATTAAGGATGAATTTTTTAAAAAGACTGGAGTTCGTATTCAATTAAATCCCAGATGTTATCAGGCTAACGTTGCCTTTGGAATGCATACAAAATTTCAAAAAGAATGGGACCAATTAGAAAAAGATTTTATTGATCCGACCAAAAATATATGGGTTGCTGATCTCGAAAATCTTAAGGCGTTGTCCGAATTAGATATTATTATTATGCAAGTTTTATAAAGGAGAAATTAATGAAAGCAAGAAAAAGTATAGTCTTAGACAGACTAAGAAAAATAGCTTTTGATGACCCAACTTTAAATGTAGAAAATTGGTACGAAAGAATAGCGAACTCAGTCGGGGATCCGGATATTATATCATCTATTTATAATATTCCGGTTAGCCTTGTGTATGAGATACGTGAAATTTATGAAATAGAAAGGAAATCAAAATAACAGTAGAAATTCTAGAATAAACCAAAAGGATTAAAATATGGAGGATAATATAAAAGCAGTAATATTTTTAGATATTGATGGCGTTGTTAATATCAATAGTCCAAGTTATTATACTAATACTTATAAAAACGACGGTTCGGTTATGTATATCGAACCACATCTGGTTCAACGTTTGAATTGGTTACTTGAGCGGGTTGAAGCAAATATTGTTATTAGTTCAAGTTGGCGTCATGATATGCAGGATTTAAAAGAACAACTGGAAAAAGCTGGATTTAAATACTGGAATAGAGTTGAAGGTAAAACTACAGTTTTAATGCATCGAGGAGAGGAGATACAGGAGTACCTAAATTCTCATCCAGAAGTAAAGTGTTATGTTGTGCTGGAAGATGAGATAGATGATGTTTGTGGAGAAAAATGCGATACAATACATAAACTTAATGTTATTGAAATTAATCCTCAGATTGGTTTAACACACAATGATGTATCATTAACCATGACAAAAATTCGTGCATGTCAAAGAAGAATTTATCTATCAGAAAATAAAGGAGATATAAAATGAAAAAAATTAGAATTTTTAAAAATTTTAAGGAGGGTTTTATATTTGGTATAAAAATATCGCTTGTAATGATTTTTATTATGGTATTGGCTGTTAGTATTTTAGTGGGAACCTCTTTTGTTTTCCAAGAGTATGGAATTGGTTATGGAATTTTAACTTTCATTACATCCTTTTCAATAGTTGCAGCCTTACTAAATATATATGAAAATTGGTAAAGATTATAGAAAAATTACTTAATCTTTAGAAGACACTCTTTTAAAAACCAGTTTCTTAAAGAAGGAGGTTCGTATAATAATTATTTCGAATGGACTTGATAAATTAAACCAGAATTGTTAAAATTTAAAATAATAAAAGGATAACAATGAAAATAACACTAACACCAAATACAGTGATGAAATGGAAAAAACTTCCGGAGATCAGTTATGGAATAACTTTAAATAATGAATTAATTAATTCTCAAGGACTAACTAGAATAAAAGTCGGTGAAATTTTTTCATTACATGGTCAAAAACTTAAGCTTTTTAATGAGGCAAAATCATTATTATATGAATTTGCTGATAAAGGCTACATTGATGATAAAGATAAAGAAATTGTTGAAAAATTTGATGAGGATTTAACTGATCTTGAATTCGCTGCTCAGAAAGTCTGGGGATTTCCACAGGATGTAACCTTCCATAATTGGTGGTTGGATATGCCTGGTTGTGAATGTCCGCGGATGGATAATATGGAAAGAAGTGGTATACCATATAAGATATACTCATCAATCTGTCCATGGCATTCTGACCTTGATGACAAAACACAAATTTAATTAAGCTAATAATAAAAAACTAAAAAAACTAAAAAACCAAAAGGATTTATAATGGCAAGAGGAAGAAAAAATACTGAGACATTGAAAAGAATTAAAGAGTCAGGAGCAGAAATTAATCCAAGCGGTATTTACTATGCATCAAAAGATGATAGAGCGTATGTTAAAGACAAAGAAGGAAAACCTGTTTATATTAGTGCTTCTAAAGCCGGAGATCATAAAGTTATGTTTTATGCGGCAGCAGGTATTAGAAATTATATATCTAGAACGGGAAAACGACCGGATAAAAAAGCAAGAAATCAGATTTTAAATCGTGCTATTAACGCAGAAAAAACAAAAGAGATTTGGAAAAAGAGATATAGAAAAAAAACCAAACACCATTTAGCTAAACCTTTTAAAGAACCCCCAGAATTAAAACCAAGAGAGGAGGGAATTACTATTACAACTAACGCACCGAAATTAACTGATATTGGTAAGCCACAAGATGAAACATTTCAGAAAATAATTAAAGAGGCTCTTGATAAAGGTATAGTTAACCCAAGATCAGCCGCTATTAAAAAGAAAAAAGGAAAACATAGCGCCGAAGAAAAAATTAAGGAATTGGGTTTAACTTTAGATCCAAGATATTTTACATATTATAATACTAAAAAGGGTTCGAAACTATTAGTTCGTATCACAACCAGCAACGGTCAGCAAAAAGTTGAACTATTTGAAAAAGATTTTTCAAATGAAAAAGAGATGTTTATGGAGGCTAATAGAATCCGAAAGTATATTCTTACAACAGGAAAATTACCCGCAAATAAAAGCAATAAACCTGATTTAAAAATAAATGAGAAGCAGGAATCCGCGGTGGAAACTAAATCTTTGACTAATGATGAGCAAAGAGTTAAATCTACAAAGAGAGGATTCTTCGAAACAATTAAAATGTGGATCTTCGGTTAAAGATTATAAATATATGGTTTGCTCAAAAGGAGCAATTGCTCGAATAGAGCAAACCATCAAATAAGGAGGAACCAATCGAAGACGTATTAAATTTGGATAATATTAAGCTGTATGGTTGGCATTTAAAGGTACTTGGAGCTTATGTCCAACAGCCTGTCCCATCAATTGTTGGGCTCGATAAGAATACTTTAATAAGTTCAAATGATGCAGCAGCTCTATATCCAACCGGAATCATATTTAGTAATATTGGTTTTGACACAATTCGGCATAGAGTTTACGATCCATTTATCATTAAAAATATAATTGGATTAATAGAAAAAGTATTTGAAATTAAAGAGAGTGATCCGACTGCTATCAATTCTGCCATATTCGGATTTGAAAATGCATTAGATCAAGTACTCAAAGAATATTTTAAAACAAAAAGTGTTCAAAATAAAAAGGATGCTCGTGAATTCACGCTAGCTTTTTATCCAAAACTTCTTTCAAAAATTTTAAGATATGAAGGGAAATTGGAGGACATTTTTGAACCAAAAGATGATAAAACATATTATCTACTTAGAAGCTGTTTATACCCATTATTAGAGGCAATTACATGGTTAAGTCCTCAGAATAGAGGTTATAATCAAATGATGGTTGAATATGTATTTTTTAACGACACGTTTTTACAAAAACCAAGAGATATTTATATATTCGAGGAAGTAAATTCAACTAAACTTAAATTTAAAAAACTTACTTTTGAAGAAGGATTAACATTATTTAAAAAATATATTGTTAACCCGTATGGTATTCTTTTTGATAAGCACGAAGATAATCTTGCGTACGATGTCGGATTATTAATCGAGGCTCTTGCAAAAAGAAGAATAATTAAAAATCAAATGTTAGTTTTGGAGGCTATAACTGAGCATTGGGATAAGCTCTCTAAGGAAAGTTTAGAAGATATTTATAGTTTAGACGCCGGTGAGCATCTAACCAAAAGTTCTGCCGATCGAATATTAACTGATATTCAAGATGGCGAACCGCGCGAAAAAAGAATAAAAGCTTTAACTGATGTAGAATGGTTTTTTAAAGATTTAAAAATGGAGCCAAAACAATTCGCAGTGCTACGAACATCCCAATTAAATATTGTACAATTGGGAATCAAAGTTGCGGCAAACTCTGCTTACGGAATTTTTGGATTAATTACTTGGCCATTCGCAAGCCCATTAATTGGAAACGCAATTACAAATGCAGGAAAGATATACGGTATTAAATTATTCCAAGCGGTAACCGTAAATATACTTGGTGAAAAGGAAAAAAAATATGAGCAATGAACAAGAAGAATTTAAATATGGAGAAATCTCTTTTTTTACCCAAAAAAGTTTTTTTGGTACGGAAGTCCGATATACTATAGTACCGGAAGGATATCTAGTTCAAGAGCTAGATAATCCTTTAAAGATTTATATATTTCGAACTTTTAAGGACATCGAAGATTATTTCGATATCCTTAAAAATGATAAAAAAGAAATATAAAGGAAAATAATATGGAAACAGATATTAAACATAAAGCTGCTTTATATAAAACCAAACTTGAACATCTTCAAACGAAAAAACAAGAAATTGAAAGACAACTTATTATACTTGAAGAGCAATACAATCAATATAAAGAGAAAATTGAACAAGCTTTTGGAACCACCGATTTAGACAAATTGCAGGAGATCGCTAATAGTTATCTCCAAGAAATTGAATCGATTGAAGGACAATTAAATGATTGAGGCAATGCAAGAGATACTTTCTTCCCCAAGTTTGGAGTCAGAGAAGCCAGATCGTAAAAAAAGACCTACCCGATTTAAAACATTTTTAAAATTTTTAAACTTTGTAGGCAAAGAAGTTAGTGAGAATCTCCCACTCGAAAAACAAACTCCATTTTTTAATTTTAAGAATCTAGTGACAGATTTAAATAGATGTGCTATCTCTGGTAGTTCTATATTGGAATATAGATTAGATGTTGATATTAATCCAGGTGATATAGATTTATTTATAGAAAATACTTCAGAAAATAAAAAAATTATAAATAATTTTTTTAATAATGGGGATTACAAACCCATTTTTACAGAATTTAAAAAAATATACCTATCTGAGATACCAGACAGCATCTGGGCTTTTCCAAATGGTTATTATTATTTAACCAGTTCGGGTGAATATGGTTTTAAAAAGCATTCTTATAAAATTTCTACTTCCAGATTTATTTTTGACGAAAGCGGAGGGTTTTCTTTAAATTTTATTTTTGTCGAATTCGAGGACACTTTTAAAAATTTTAGAGAGGATGACATAACTCTGTATAACGATCAATTTATACACTCGATTGATAAGGACTCTAAAAGATATTGGGTTTTCAATAGGATGGGCATAAACTTCTCCGATATTGATAAGAAAACGGAGAAGTTTAAACTAAATCAAAACCTTTTAGAAATTTACCCACGAACCGTTCCAATAAATTTTATTTATAATACCTTCGATATTTTAGAATTAAGGTATATTTACTCCTTTGAGTTGCAGCAGCCAATTACAGTGTATGCGGCAGCCGATATCCTATTAAGTAAATTTGAGGTTGAATTATCTAAAATAGACGATAACCTTTCTTCAATGGAATTCGAGCGGAGAATTAAATCAGCGAAAAGAAGACTATCTGACAAAAATGAAAATTTTCTTTTAAAAACTTCTAAGAAAAATACCCTAACTTTAAGTGAACAGATTATAGGGAGAGGAACCCTAGAGAATCTGCTTGGATTTAATAATCAAATTAATGATGGTCGGGTGCGAGCCGAGGAAGCCTTTTCCAATATTGGACAGGAGACACTTAATCGCTTAATCGATAAATGTTATACCACCCAAAATATTTTAGCCAAGAGAATTGAAAAATATATGGCTAAAGGATTTACTTTTCAGGATCCATATTATATCTTGGAGAATATTGCATATTTTATAAGTCTGCATGCCTCATATATATCTACTAATCCTCAAATTTTAAAAATAATACTTGAAAGTGCTATTTCCTCAGGAAAATCAAAAAATATACGTAAGGCCAAAACAATAAAACAATGGAATGGTTCTACAAAAGAATTTATTACGGAATCACAATTATTTAATAAAGGAATGGGAGAAATAAAGAATGTCAAAAAAGAATTCTAATGCAATTAAAGAATTAAGCGATCGAGATTGGCTTTTAATACGTGGTCATAATATTATCGGCTCCCTCCAGCCCATAAAACAACAAGCGTTTCTTTTCGATCCAAACGAAAAAAAATTTAAATGGACGGAGTATGAATATGTTCCGGGACTAATTAAAATAATTAATGAGATTCTTGATAATAGTATTGATGTCGCTATTAAAAGCGATTTTAAATTTGCTAATGAAATTTCAGTAGAAATAGATGATAAAAAAGTAGTCATATCTGATAATGGATTTGGGATACCTGTTGAAAAAACCGAAGATGGTTCATGGCTTCCTGAAATTGCTTGGGGTAGAGCAAGGGCCGGTTCTAACTTTGAAGACGATGAAGAGCGTGTATCAGCGGGCATGAATGGGATTGGTTCGTTTGCGACAACAGTTTTTAGTAAAAGATTTATTGGTACAACTGATGACGGTAAAAATAAAATGGTAGTTAAATTTAAAAATAATTCGGAATCATGTGATACAGTATTACTACCGCCCGGTACAAATCCGGGGACTTCCGTTTCCTTTTTTCCAGATCTTGAAAGATTTGGAATGGAAGTAATGGATGAACTTCATAAATCATTAATTCATCAAAGAATTTTAAATTTAAGTGTTTTATATCCCGAAATACGTTTTAAATTCAATAAGAGAGTTGTTAAATTAGACGCAAAGAAATTCTTGGGTATGTTTAGTGATACCTTTGAATATATCGAAGAAGATAACTATCTGATAGGGGTTTTTCCTAATGAAGCTGCTGATTTCGCATTTCATACTTATGTAAATAGTCTTTGGCTTGAAAAGGGTGGAAACCACGTCTCTTTCTTAACTGGAAAGATTGTGGACGACCTTAGGAACAGACTTGTTAGAAAATATAAAAGTATAAAACCAGGAGATATTAAAAATAAAATATCAACTGTAATTTTCTTTAGAAATTTTCCAAATGCTAAGTTTGATGGGCAGACAAAAGAATTTTTGACGAATACTCAAAAAGAAATCACAAGTTTCTTAAATTTCAATGACCCGCAAAATAAAAAAGACTGGGAAAAATTCACTACAAAGCTGTATAAAAATAAATCTATTATTGATCCTATTACCGATCTTTATAATGCTAAAATGCTTATTGAAGAAAAGAAAAAACTTAAGGAAGCTACTAAAAAACAGGATACGCCTGAAAAATATTGGCCAGCTATCAAAGGTAATAAATATCTATTCTTATCAGAAGGAGACTCAGCTATTGGAGCGATTACAGCAGAGTTAGGGAGGGAATATAATGGATTTTTCCCTCTGAAGGGGGTACCATTAAATGTTGTAAAAGATCGGTCTAAGGTAGCAAAGAATGCTGAGATCAAACAGATCGCTTCTATACTCGATATAGATCTTAGTACGAATGTAAATCCAGAACTTAGTTACGAAAATATTGTAATTGCTTCTGATAGAGATGTAGATGGTTCTCATATTGCTGGAATTTTACTAGGACTATTTCTTACTTATTCACCCGAGTATTTAAAACGAGGGAAAATCTTTTTATTTATTACACCTCTAGTTACCATAAAAAATAAAAAGAATGAAATTAAATTTATGTTTTCAATGGAAGAATATGAAACATTTAGAGAAAAATATGATCCAAAAGGAAATAAATTTATTTATGATTATAAAAAAGGATTGGGCTCAATGGAAGAGGAAGAGTGGACTGAATTATTTAAACAGTTTAATTTAGAGGATTTACTCCAACCACTTCATATTAAGGATAGTCCTGACCCAAAAGCAGAAATCGAAGAGTTGATAAATTGGCTGGCCGATAACTCTGATTTCCGTAAAGGAAAAATCCTCGATCGTATTAAAGATTTTGATATCAATAAGGTTTAATAGGGAAGAAAAAGATAATGCATTTTGGTCATTTATGATGGTAGGCTTTACTGTATTTACGGTAGCTGAAGTCATAAGTTGGTTACTATTTAAATAAATTATAAAGGATTATTAATATGATGACATATAATGAGTGGCTTAAGTCACAAGATGGGATAGCGACGGCTACTACAATACTTGCCTCATCCGCGGATATGTATCCCGATCGACTGGCGATTGACCAGCAGTTAAGAAGGGCTTATGAAAGTTATAAAGCTTTAAAAAGGAGAATAAAAGATGTTCATAAAGACGTTTCTTGATGAGGATTATACTGCATACGCTGTTTATAGAATTTATCAAAGACTACCCCATATAATTGATACTTTGGGTCAAACCCAAAGAAAAATTTTATTTACATTAGCAGATTATCCAGAATCAAAAAAATTCAAAACAGCAGAGGTATATTCAAAAGTTTATGATAATACATCTTATCTTCATGGAGATATGTCTATTTATAATGTTGTTGAAAATATGGCTAAACCCTATGGAAATAATATTAATGTTTTAACAACAGAAGGAGATTTTGGTAATAGAACCTCTCGAGGAGCCGCTGCTCCAAGATATACGAGCACAAGATTTAGCCAAGCCGCTAGAACAATCTTTAAAAAGGAAGATAACCCAATTCTTACCGAACAGGAATTTGAAGGAAAATTAATTGAACCTAAATTTATGTTACCTATTTTACCAATAAGTTTAGTGAATGGGTATAATGCTATCGCAGTTGGGTTCGCCTCTAAATTCCTACCAAGAAATCCGATTGACATAATTGAGCAAATGCAAACCGCTCTTAAATACAGAAAACGCAAGAATTCTAATTGGGATAATTATAAGATTGATGATATTCCGCCATCTTACCCATTTTATACAGGAACCATAATTCATGATAAAGAGCATGTTGATAATAGTGCTTGGATTCTCACTGGTAAATTGCATAAAAGTAAAAAACGAAATATAATTGAGGTGACAGATGTTCCACCAGAAATAAGTCGTGAAGGATATATCAAAAAACTAAAACGTTTTCAGGAAAAAGGATTAATTAGAGATTATTCAGAGTCCTGTGTTAAAAATAATTTTAAATTCACTATTAAGGTTTCTCCAGAATTATGGAAAAAATCCGAAGAGGATTTGCTTGAACTTTTAGGATTAACCGATAGAGTTGTAGAAAATTTTACTTTTTTAAATCCGGAGGGTGATCATAAAAATACAGTAGTTAAATTTGATTCGAGTGGCGAATATTTAAAACACTTTATTCATCTAAGACAAGGCTATTACGAAATTAGAAAAGAATATCAATTAGAAAAACTTAGAAAAGAAATTCTAATTTTAGAAGAAAAAGTTAAATTTATTGAAGCAGTCAATAATGAAGAGATTACGATTGTCAAGCGCAAGAAAAAAGATCTTGAAAAAGAATTAAAAGAATTGGGTTATGAAAAAATTGAAGATTCCTATGATTATTTATTAGGTATGAAAATGTATGTATTAACTCAAGAAAATATCGATAGATTTTTAAATAATATTAAAGACAGAAAGAAAGAATTACAAGTCTTGGAAAAAACGCCGATAGAAGATATTCATATTAAGGAATTGGAAGAACTAAAAAAAATTCTTACACCTGAGCTTCAAAAGAAGGGCTTAAGTTATTAGTATGATTAATATGATTAGTATGATTGGAATGAAAGGATATAAATGAGTAACTATACCTACGATGATATCTATGGAATTTCCTTAGATGAATATTGTAAATGGCATAATCTGAAACTTGACGATCTTATCAAAAAGGTTCAAGTTGATATTGACATTTTAAAAGTTAATCTTGATAAAACTTTAAGAAAAAAATTACCATATCCAGAAAGTTATTTAGAAACGGTAATATTTCAGACTATTAAGAAAAAAGAAAAACATTTACAACATCTTTTAGATTGGAAAGTATCGGATAGTGCTTTAGAATAACTTAGAAAACTATAAATATATTATGATTGAAGGGAAGTAAAGATTTTTATTTCCCTTCATGGGCAACCAATATTCCGTTAGCTCAGTTGGTAGAGCGCCCGGCTACAGAGCCGGGAGGACCCTGGTTCAAGTCCAGGACGGAATTTTTTTTAAAAGGATAAATATGGAACCCCAATCCAAACAATCTCAACCACCAATTTGGTGGACAAAGGTAATAGATGATTTAAAAAAGGCAGCCATAGCGGCTAAAAAATCATTCTATACTCCAAATATGGTAATCGGGAATATAATTTCGGACGACGGTAATATCACCGGTTATTTAATTCGATTATCAAATGGTAAGATAGGATTTTATCCAAAAGATGATGTCTTACAAGATTTACCAGTAGGGGTCAAAATTACAGGCAAATTAAAGCCACCCGAAAAAATATACCCGGAGCCGGATATTGCGTCATACGCCTTTGAGGTAATACGTGAGAATATATCTTTAATCCCGAGATTATGGTTAAGAAAGATTCTTTCAAAGTTATTATCTGGTAAACCGATTACCATGAAAGAAGACTTAAAACCTTTTCCAGAGTGGATATTATTGCCACCTAATAAAAAAAAGGATAAGGCATTGATAGATCTGTTATATCGCGCCACCCGATACGAGGGAATCAAAGGACTAGCAAGGTATAATGATTTAAGACAACTATCTTAATACCATTGATTCTAATTTTGGATCAAAATATTTTTATTTCTATTTCTATTTATTTTTAAATAAAAGGAATAATATGCTTTTACCAAAGATAGTCCAAATCGAATCGCATGGTACATATGTATATGATGGTTCAGACGATGAAGATACTGGAATAATCACATTTATATAAAGGAAAAAGATGAGTGAAAACCAAGAAAAATTAACAGACTATTTGGATAATGAAATCCGAATGAGATACTCCACTGAGAGTATACTACCTTACGATGATAATCGAATTATTCATCGATTTTTTAAAGAGCCTTTTTCAAAAAACGAAGCAAATAAATTAAGGGTGATGAACGAAAATATCTTAAAGTCATCATACCTTTTAGTTAAAAACGTACCGGCGAGAAAAAGCGGAAATCCTGCATCATTCGAGGATCCGTTAATGCAACATCTACTCGATGAACTGGACATTCGTCCAACAGAGGAAGATTTTAAAAAAATTAAAGAAAAAGGGGTAAAGCTTTGTGTTGTCGGTTATGGCGGCGCAATGGTAAATATGCTTTACAATATGTATCTGTGGTCGATGGAATTGAGCCAAACCAAAGTATTTGAAAAGCTTGTTATTTTCGAGAAAGATGATTTGGACTTTACTAATCTTCTACGGATGGGAAAACCAGTGGTTTTTGACTATAGTCCTGACTATATTCGAAAATATGATAAAGAAGTTCCAAATATCAAAACGCTGAAAAAAATCAGTATGTTAAGCACCGAACGTGAGCTCAGTAAAGAACGTAAGTCTATTATGTTTGTCGATTGGTTGGATAGCGAGGCAGCAGCTTTTCTCGACAAAAAGAATTATATTTTTGTCGGTGCACCTACCCTAGAAACAAGACAGATGCTATCCGATAAAAAATTCTTTTTTCTCGGACATAGCGACTACGAAGTAGATATTACTTATAGTCCACAATCTATCTCCGGTCTAGCTGTGGAGACGTACGGATCGATTGATATCCCAGTACTCCTAATTAATCTTCAATTGGCTACTGCTGCTTTCATTAAAGTTTTGGCTAGTGATGAAGAATATCAGCCAGATCAAAGGCTTTTAGATTTCGATATGAAAAAATATATCGAAGAAAATCCATCGATTTTAAAGGAGGTTTATGATGTTTAATGATTCGATGCGTGGGGTCTCCGTTATGAGTTATTCACTGTTAAATTCAGTAAAGGATATGATCGTTCGTAATAATGTCGAAGACATGGTCGACGATTCTGTCCAATTCATTAATGAAAATGGAGATATCTATATTCCATTTTCTGAGAGGTGCTCACCCTTAGAGCAAACTTTTCCAACGTTTTACCCAAAAGATGATGGAAGCAAAACATTTGAAACGCCAATGTATTTTCAAGATTTTAAACGTGAGTACATTGACCCCAATATTACGACGGTAACCTTTGATGAAAGCGTGCCACTTGAATCATTTTTGAAGCAGCTGGCTGAAGAAGAATCAGTCTATGGTGTAGTACTTCAAAAGGATAGTGGTTCCTTTGCGATAAACCCTCTTCATCCGATGGTAGCCTTTCTTATTTCGGCAAATTTGCTAGAATTACCAAAAAGAGGAAAACTCCATATTTTTGAGTGGAAGCCTTCTGCGTTGAGATACATTAAAGACAAATCAGAAAAACCATCATATATCGAGAAATACATTGAGGATTATACTGACTTTTTTGGGCTATCCCCTCAGATTGTAAAAGAACCGGTTACTATAAAGCAGACTGCTTCAGTGAGTGATCACGAAGTAGCTTCTATTATTGAGGATCCATTTATCGAAAATATTCAAACTATTATTCAAATCCATAAAAGTGATACCGGTAGAACAGATTTGGGAAAAATCAAAACATTGGCCATTCCTCATCAATTGATTGTTGATGGAACACTCTCTCCTTATTATGGATTATCTTGTATTACTAAGCCGACAAATGATGAAATTAGAGGGTTTGGTCTTGGACCAATGGTTACCGGAAATATTAGTCAATGTCATAGAGAGGGTGAAAGAAGTTTTAAAAACTTTTATGAATCAGGTAATAGCTCAAATGTATGTACCGGTTCCGAAAATTCGATTCTCCCAAAGGGTTGGTTTACACTATCGCGTGTAAATCTAGATAGTATGTACTATAGTGATGTTATTTCAAGAGAGCATGTATTTCCGTTTATTAAAGCTTCAAAGAAAGTTGCTGCGGATATTTTTGGAGTAATAGTTGAAGAAAAAAAGAAAGAGTTAGAGGAGGCATAATGTCCAAAAAATCTAAAAAAGATAAGAAAAAAAAGTTAAAAGAGTCAAAAAAGTTAAAAAATACTCAAGGAGATGAGATGTTCGATATATTCAAAAAGAATGAAGGTACTGAGACTGGCGTTAAAGAAAGAAGCAAAACACCGGGGATTATCGGGAAGCCTGAACCTAAAGTTCAAAAAACTGGTACAAAAAAAAGATCGTTTTGGCAGTCGAAAAAAACAAAGCCGATTGTTGGTAAAGATCCGGAAACGCTATCAGTTGTTTTATACAATCAGAGCACACTCGATGAAATTGCACGAATTTGTAAACCTGCCGCAAATGCATCTGAATTCCAGGTACATTTTAGAGGTGTACAATATGTTATTGAGAAACCAAATTCAAATAAAAGATTGGTATTTACCATTCCAACGGTTTTTTTCAATATGCCCCAAAAGGTTACTGCGGCCAGCGTAGATTTTAACCTTAATGAGGTAGCCGAAATCTCGGAGCAAGTTGCTCCAATTTCGCTGGAACTCGCGAAAGAATTTCATGCTCATTTTCCTCTGCCTTTCTTTGAAGCGCAAGGTTTTAAGGTCACAGCGAGAGAACTTGAAATGGGAAGTATTCACCGACATCCTGGAGATTTTGGATTTTCCGCTACAGATCTAGATAATCAGGTTGAAAAACCAGGTGTTATCTTTAGAAACCTTGGATGCGAGGATAAAATTCAGGTCGATTCTGTTATGTATCTACCATATAACCAAAGCGTTAAAATTGTAGTAACGGAAACACGTGGGGTTACTGTATCCCCTTTAGAGGATGGTGGTATTGAAGGTCAGTACCTTGAAACTCCTACAATTAGTTATATTATCCAGGATGAAGTCCAGAGAATTGGATTCGAAGAATTCTTCGGCGGAGTATCAGAAGATAAAACTGAAATCGAATATAAAGTTGATCAGAAATGGGTGGGAGGCGAGTATCCACAAATCAAAGAGATATTTAACGCTTTTCTATCCGAATTCAAGTATGAACCAATGCTTATCATTGATCCAGAACTGATTGAACAAGAAGTTTCATATTATAATTACCGTAATAAATACAAAAGTGATAAAACTAATAAGGCCAGAAAAAATACTTATAATGTATATGATACTGAGTATTATAATGAGTTGGATGATGATGATGATTATCTGAGTTGGGCATATGATGTGGAAGATGATTTCGAGGATGAAACTCGTCTTCCAAGTGGAACCACAAAAAAAGAAAGAGATATTCTTACTCGCCCGCCTTGGAGAAAGACACAAACCCTTGGAAAACTTCGAGTACATAAAATCGATTTGAAGCAATATCCGGATATTGATGGGTCAACATCCCATGAAGATATTATCTCAATCGCTACAGCGATGAAAGAAGCAGGATACACGGATATCGAAATAAGAAATTTATTCAGAGAATGTGAATATCCAAATAATGCTTTGGAAATGTATTACGCTGATAGCGTTAAACCGAGCAAAACAGATCCCAAGTAGATACTAAGTGGGGGGGGTATTCCCCCTCTTATTTTTTTATTTTTTAGATTTTTTTTGAACACAGTATATATATGAATAATGAGGTAATATAAATGAAAAGTCGATGTAAAAAAATAGAAGTTTTTTGTGATTATTTAGCAGATGGTTTATGGTGTGATGGAGCAGCTATCGATATAGAAGAATTATCAGAAAAATTCAATCTGCCGTCTAAAGAGACAAAATATTTAAAATCATTAATAGATAAGTGGCAAGCAATGTACGAGGAATTTGATTTTTGGAATAGCGAAGAAAGTTATCCGGATAGGTATGCCAAAATACATTCATCTGATGAATTCCGCGAATTTAGTAGACTAGGAACTATTATTACAAATATGATTAGGGATGTTCTTCCGAAAGAAATACCTGTAATTTATTTCGATGAATTAACATGCAAACGTTTTTTGGTATCGGATAAGCATGAATATATTTTAATGGAGAATCAATGAGTATTTCCAATACTAATCAAAAACCGATGGCATTTGATTTTATTTTAGTAAAGGACCCTCATCTTATGTTTGGGTTTAGAAGTAATATTCGAAAACATGGTTGGGAAAGAGCAATCGATAATAAATTGGATCAAATTATTTCATATGCGATAGCCAATAATATTAAAAATATTTTTTTCACCGGAGATGTTTTTGAAAAAAGTAAGAAGAAAGATTGGTCCTTTAATCAAATGCAGGCCAATAAAGAACGTCTTTTAAAATTTAAGAGGGCTGGGTTAACTATCTATTCTAATTCGGGCAATCATGATTATTTTGATGGTTATGAAAGTATCGCCGGCACAGTTTTTGGTGAAATGGTAGAATTAGGTTTAATTAATTATATCGGGACGAATACACCACCAATTAATTTTTATCTATCGGAAACAGATGAAAATATATTAGTGGAATTATATGGAATTGATCACCATCAATCGATCGATAAAGTAATTGAAGAATTAGAACGGAAAAATAATTCAAATACAAATACCTTTAAAATTCTTTTAATGCATTCAAATATAACAGATGAACAAACGAGATTAACCGATTTTACATATAATCAACTTTCTCAATATGGTTTTAATGTTATTGGATGCGGGCATTGGCATCTCCAACCGTCAGGTGGAGCTATACAAACAGTAAATAATACAGTCTTTCTTAATCCGTGGAACTTGACAAGAGTTATGAGGGAATATCATGTAAAGCTCGATGAGCATAAACCTTCCTTTATACATGGTAATATTGTTAATATAGGAAATGAATTTATAACGGATTTTAAAGAGATTCAACTTGAGACTCTACCTTTTAGTGAAGCGTTTAATACAGATATTATAAATATGTTACAAGAATTGGGAAAAGATGGATTTAAATTTTTTGAAGAGATTAATCTTGAGCAAGATGAAGAATTGAATGATGATGAACTTCTTTTAGCTACAATCGCTAAACAGAGAAATATAACGGAAGAATCCGTAAAAATAGCAAAGGAGCTTTTACAATAATGTCGGACACACCGTACACTACAAGTATAAAAATAGGGGAATATATCCTAAGAGATGACGGTACTGTAGAAATGAGTGGCGATAATATCGATCTCAGAAAAGCAAATATTATTAATGTTGGATTAATAACGGAAAACGAACAATGGGTTGTCACTCTAATTACCAAGGCGTCTATTCTTAAACTCGAAAAGGGTATAACAAAAAATCTTGAGGTCATTGGTTTTCGATTTGTAACGTTCGAGGAGGCAATTTCCGCTCATAATTTTCTGGCAGTAACCCTTTTAACTAATATCGTAAAGGATAATCATGAATCATAAATCGGATGAGATCCTGGTAAAATGGAGGGTAGCTAATTCAAATGTTCAACGCTTACAAAATAATATTTTGGACTTAACTACAAGATTACAATCATTAGATACAGATTTGCAAAATTGGAATGGAGCAAAAACTTTATTAGAATATCTTAAAAATTATAAATTAGAAAAAAGAAAAGATTTTATACTTGGAATTATTAATAGTGCTATGCGCGATATTTTTGAAAGCGATTATAAATTAGATATACAACCAAGAGAGACTAAAGGGAAATCTGCAGCAAGTACCCAAAAGTATGATATAATCTTTTATCAGAATGGTATTGAGATCGCAAGAAATGACGAATTACTAACTTCTAATGGAGGAGGTGTTCTTTCAATTGCTAGTTTATTTTTTAAAATACTTATCGGGTACTTGTATTCTAAAAATAAATTTTATATTTTTGATGAAGCCTTAAGCCAAGTTAGTCCCCAATATAGAAAAAGACTTTCTAAATTTTTAAAGGTTTTTTGTGAAAAGTATGGATTTACTTTAGTTATTGTATCTCAAACAGAAGAATTAGAAGAACATGCAGATATTGTATATGAAGTTTCTGCAGCCATTGATGAAAAAAATGTACCAGTTTTAGAGATTGATAATATTATAGGGGAAAGGCCGACCGAAAATTATTTCTACAGTCATATCAAAAATTTTCAATCCATAAAAGATCAATCTTTTATATTTAAAGGATTTACTATTATAAGAGGACCAAATAATAGTGGTAAATCAGCGAGTTTAAGAGCAATTGAAGCAATCCTTTTTAATAATTTCAAGACTGATAGTTATCCAAGAAAAAATCCGAATGGTAAGAAACTTACTACCGAGATTACTTTTGGTTATGTTGGTGAGAGTACGAAAAAGGAGATAGGTCTTAGGTTTAAATCTGGTAAGGTTATGTTTATTATCGAAGGCGAAGAGTATTTTGGCAAATCACTAGCAGCCGATAAATTAAAGGAAGCTGTTGAAGAAATTGGTTTTCGATATATTGATGTAAAAAAAATGTATAAGAATTTTAAAGGAACACTAAAGGAACAGACGGAGAGAATCGCGTATACAAATCAGTATGATGGTTTATTTCTTATCGGTTCAAAAGCGAGTGATAGTGAAAAGATTTTTTCTTTTTTATTTAATACAGAAAATATTGCGTTAGCTATTGCTCAATCAAAAGAGGAAATGCAGGAGATGGCTAAAGAGCATAAAGATTTACAAATAGCTCTTGTTGAATCTAATGAAGAATTAACCAAGGCCAAAATTCAAGTCGATTATTATTTAAAATTATACTATGTTAAATTAATCGAGGAGTTTAAAGAACTATCTTCGCAATTAAATAGGTTTTCGGTCAAGTCAAAATCACTAGAACAGATAGTAGAAAAAATACAAATTTTTACATCTTTGGTAGACGGAATAAGTTGGCTAAAAGAGACAGAGGGTTCTATTAATAAATTGAGAAACAAAGTAGAATACAATAATACTCAAAAAGAATTAATTGAACGACTAGTCGATAATGTTAATTCGATAACTTCTATTTCTGATTTTATCAAAATAACAGAATCATCCAAAATTTATAAAGAAAAAACAAAAACTATCATTCAACTAATTCCAAAAATTGAGGGTTTAATTGATTTTTATAATTTCTTAGATTTACAAACCAAAATTAATTATCTAAATAATCAGCTAGCTGATTTTAATAAATCTAGAGAGGCTCTAGACAACGAGTACTCATTGTGCGAGTGCCAAACATGCCAAGGATTAGGGGTAATTCCTAATTAAATTTAAATCGATTAAATTCGAAAGGAGTAATTTTGAGTTATTTAATTAAACTCAAGGAATGGTTTAAAAAACTTAATCATTCCCATTCGGATATAAAATCTAAGACGGTAATACTTCCTCGAGAAGTTACGCCGATTGATCTTCGGTTCGAAGATGCAAAATAAAGAGAGAGGTAACCCTCTCTCTTTATTTTTTTGTCTCAATTTTTATAGAAAAGTTTTTTGCTGCTATGAACCAGCAAATACATATATAATCATATATTACTACTAAAATAATTTATACTAAAAAATTGAAAAAAAGGATAATAAATGGGAAGTGAACTTCAAATTAATGATATTAAAATTAATAAAGAAAAAGTTAAAGATGTGTATACCAGAGGGCTTGTTTCCTTAGAGGTTATTAAATTAAAAGAGATGCCTGCTAATGTGGACGAGGCGGAAACTCTGTACAATGATATTGTAAAACATAAAACGTATTTAATTGAAGATCTAACTGAACCTTATATCGTTCGAGTAAGTTATACTGAAAATAAATCTAAATTAAGAAGTGTTGATCCAGATAGATTGGATGATATAGACGCATTTGAATTAGGTGAAAGTATTCAAGAAATTCTTAAAGAGAATGGATTTCCGGTAATTAAATCTGATTTTCCAGAAATGCCTGAAGGGTATCTCGAAGCAAAAGAAGGCTCTAATAACGAGGATAAAAATAATGGCTAAAAATAAATCTCCTAAATTTAAAAAAATAGAGCTATCTTCGAATGATATTGAAGAAGCTGCTTGTAAAGTTGTAAAGAAATTAAGAAAGAAAAAACTTAATACTAAAAAAACATTAGTCGTTGGTATTGGAAGAGGAGGATTAATTCCTGCACAATATATTGCCTATGGGCTAGGTATTAGGAATATCTCTGTTATTCAGTCTAAATTATATGAGGGCACAGAAATTGGTGAGAAAGCCAAAATGGAAGTTTCCGGTGCTCTTATGCTTGATTATGATTCCTTTGATAATATTATTCTTGTTGATGATTTAATTGATACAGGAACCACTATAACAGTTCTTTGGGAGATTATGGAGGAAATGTCAATGGAATTGCGCGATGATCGTAAAGCAATCAAAGTAATCCCAACCGTATTATATAGCCAACAACCGAAGAGTGAAGTAAAAACTCAAGGAATTGTTGTTGGTAAATATATTAAAAAAGGTGAGCTTAAAACCTGGCTGGACTTTCCTTGGAATACCTTTATTGAGGGAGCTGATTCGTGAAAATTGTTAGAAAAAAATTAGATAACAATCGCGAAAAAAAACTCTCTTTGGATTATAGAGTAGTCGAAAAAATTACTACCGAATTTTTGGAAAGATGGAATATTGATAATGAAATTGAAACTTGGCTTCAGGAAAAGTTAGAAAAAACTATTGATTGGAATCAGGTTACCAAAAATTTAAAAGCTGGTAAGAAAAAGCATGTTCTGCAATTTGGTGAAGATCTTTTTCTTGAATTGCAGAGAAAAGTTCAGGAGCGATTGGATAGATATAAACAAGATGAAATAGCTTTTCTTCGAAAGAATGTTGGTCAATTGCACGCCGATCATTTCGAAGAAATTTTTAAAAATGTTATGGATCCTATACCATTAACAATGTTTGAAGATGGTGTACAAAGAGTTACACTAGTTTCATATCACTATCTGCTTAAAGTTATTAATAGATTAGCTGAAACATATATGACAGCTAATACCATAAAGAATATCAACGGAACTAAAAATCCGACAGAATTATTTATTAATGAGTTATATAATATTATTGCTTATAATCAGGAACTCACACGATTTACTTTAACTATTAAATCGTTAATAGAACAATGGCTTGGAAAATATAATGCCAAAACCAAAATTTCAGAATTTTATTATGATGTATTAATGATTACACCAGATGTTATTGTTGAAAAAATTCTAAAGTATATGTTATTTACAGCGATACGAAATAAAAATCCGTTTGTTCTTAGAGCTATTTTTAGTTCTTATATTACATTAATACATAAAAATTTATTTAGTTTTTACGCAACTAATTTAACCAAAATCAAACTCGGTTATTTTAAATCATTAGAAGGTTTATTTACTGAAAATTTTGATTTAATTTTTGATCAGGGAAAGCAGGCAAATCCTAAAAAATTCATAATGACCTCTTTAATTTTTAATTATATATTAAAAAATAAAAGATATTTGAAATCGAATTTTAGTTTATTGAGTGATGAATATACTCAAAATTTTTTAGAGCCAAACTACTTCGATGTTTTTAGTTCATATAGAAAAGATTCAAATATGGCTTTTTTAGATCATTTATTTTTCTATACCACCAATCTAAAATATACTAGAAATAGTATTTTAAAAGAAGGAAATTATTATAAAATTTCAAGTGATTTTTTTAAGAAAAATATTCTTAAAAAGAATAAAATGATTATAAAAGATCTTTTAGTAAAACACTTTTTTGAGTCGTTTTATATCTATTTCCGGGACGAGGAAACGGTCAATGAAATTTTAGACGCTATGGCGAAAGACCTTGTGCAAAAACTAAATCTTGGTCATTATCTTGATGAAAATTTTAAACCTCTTGGGTTTTCATATGATGAATATCTCTTAACTATCGAAAAATTTATTATTTTAATGAAAAAATCATTAGATACCTCGAGCATTCGTCGTGCAAATTTTCTGAATATTTAGATATGAAAATATTAGGTTATTGGCTAAATATAAATGAAAAATCGAGGAAGAATATATGAGAAATAGTTCAAATGTTACACGAGCGCGGACAGTTCTTACCAAAAATGGTCTGCGCGTGAATTGGAGAAATATTGGTTATTTTACTATACAAAAAAGAGAGACTGATTTCCTAGTAGAAGTTAAATGGAAATATAAGGCATCCATAAGGACGGAAACGATTATTGTCGGAGACGAACAATTTAAGCCTACTAATTATTTTAAACAATATAATTTTGTACCTTTAACAGAGGATCTTTTTATTAATTTAAATAATATAATGATTATAGAAGAGGAACCTGTCCATGGTCCCCAGGAGCAAGTCATAATTAGAGTAGTTCTTATCGATGGGTTTAAAATATCAGTTAAAATGACAAGAGAGCGTTGGATTTGGTGGAAGCAAAACTACGCTTAAACTAGACTGGAAAAAACAACCGCTATAATAGCGGTTGTTTTCCTGTGCTTAAATTTTCAAAACTGTAAGCATTTTTTATTTTATTCGATAATGGTCCAGAATGATCGAAGATTGTCCCGATACTATTAATTAATTTCATTTCAAATTTTAATAATTGTTTAGGATCATTAAACGTTTCTAAAACCACAATATATCCAGTTTGGTATTCTTTCCAGTTCCAGGGTTTTGTGTGATCACCTGTGGCTGCGGCCTTTGCCATGCCATCACTTATTTGATCGAGAATTTTTGTTTTATATGAGTTATTCTCTCTGCCTTTTAAAAAGGCAGTTAAATGCTGATGTTGTCTATAACCAGCTCCAGTCCCTTTACCAATATAAATTGGCTCATACGCAAAACAAAATTCTTTATTATCTATTTTATAAGATTTTGCGCGTTTGTATTCCACAAATGGATTTAAATATATATAAATAAAAAATTTATCTTTTAAATAATTAAATTCTATTTTTCTTGGATAAACTTTATATGTTTTTAGCAATGCTATATTTGGACACATATCTATCCTTTACATTTTAATATCTACGAATATATTATTATAATCGTAGAAGAAATATGGAGGAATAAAATCAAGTATATCCTCAAAATCTAGATTTTTTTGAATTCCATCATATATCGTATCCGGGGTATTTACCCGAAACATAGTTGGATTACCAACCTTTACATTTAGAATTAATGGTGAAAATTCATTATATATTGCTTTTTCGAGATCAGTTTCAAAATAATCGACCATAAATCCTTCTTTATTCTTTAAGTATTTAATAGCAAGAATCTTGACCGCTAATTCCAAATCAGTAACCGTTGAATACTCTGACGTTATGAAGATATTTCTATCCACAAATAGTTCTATCTTAATATCCATCATCGGTTTATCAAGGATTGGCATAGTATTTTCTTCAAATAAATAAGGATAATATTTTGAAGGAATATCAATAGTATTATGAAAAGTTTGAATTAGTTGTGTATTATAATTAATATTATTTCCAATATATTCGACAATAAAATAGTCATCCATAATTTCGAATGTTTCATTTGCGTTTTTTCCAAAAAACCATTCTAAATTTATAAATGGGACCCTTAATAGGTAAGCCTCGCTATTGGTTTCTTCGCTAACCTCAAATACATCGGTAGTTGTCGCCATTAAATTCGACAATTGATTATCTAAATAAGCTACTGAATCAGATGTTGTAGTGGTATCAATTATTTCAGCATCTCTATAATACTTATAAAAAGTTTGTTTTTTTATAAGCTGATGGTATTCCATACTATCAGTAAATATAACTAAAAGTTCTTGTGTATAATTATTTTCAGTATTAGTTGTTAAGTCATAAACCTCTACGCGAATATCTTTAGTAATATCACGAACAATACAATATGGATCAGTATACATTGTATTAATTTCATACTTAAAATCATTTCCAGAATTTAATGTAATGTATCCACCGGCGCCCAACCAAGAACAATAAAATCTATATTCGTAATCTGGATTAACATCACTTATTATCTCTATAAATGAAAGGCCGGTCATACCACTTTGAGTTCTTTGAAATTCATAGGTAAGCGCTAAATCAATTCTATAATCTGCAAGTGCGGTTTGGGTTGGCGAATCTGTAGACGGATTTAAAGTAAAGGTTACCTGTGGATTTACGATATAAGCATCGACTGTATTTATGTCACGAGCTTTATAATAAAATGGGCTTACCAATTCTCGTCCACTATAACTATATATTGGATAAAAAGGAGTTTTAATTAAATCTGATTCTTTATAATTAAATGCCATTGTTTCTACTACTTGGTCATTATCGTGGATGACGTTAAAAAGAAAAACAAATGCTTTTGCATCTAAAAATTTTGCATCGACAAATGGTTTGATGTCCTGATATTTAAATAATCTTTCATAGTCATTTTCTGTGATAACACTATTTCTAATGGTAATCTGATTAAAAATATTTTCTCTAATCCCATCTATTTGCTCAATATTCTTTCCGCCATAACTCCCAGTGGTACTAACTCCGTTAAGAGTTGTTTTATAATCACCATCACTTATTGAAACGTCTGTTAATAAAAATTCCGAATTCGAAACATTTCCCTGTTCACCTTTTGTATTTTGAACGTCTATAATTAATTCGGAATTAGCTGGAAGTACACTTCCATGTGTCCCATCTCCTGTCTCAAATTTAATACTTGTTTCATAAATATCAAAAAATATATCGTTGTCTCTAGCAGAACTATCAAATTTATAGAATTTAATATTTAATCTTTTTAGATCAACGCCATCTTCATAAAATGCACCCTCAACTTTATCTGGATCCATTAATTCGATTTCATATTTTTGCTGTTGTGTTAATGGTACTCCAGTATTTACCCATGCGTTTATTTCCTTCAACTCAACTATATTTTCTATTCCTATGGAAGCGGAAAATGATTCGCCTACATTATATTCAGGCACATTATAATACCAGAAATCTCTTTTAAATTGTTGAGCATCCGAATTGTGTACTAAGTATACATTGGCTCCTGGCACATTTGGATTAGCTGTTTTAGTAACAGTTAATTTTCTGGTACCGCTCTGTGGGTTCCACGCAGTCGCTTTTAAGCCGGCGGCACTAAATTCCATTTTAATTTCAGATATAAAAATATAATTTAGACCATTAATATCTACAAATGGAGTATATCTTGGAATAGTATATATTAGTACGTCAGTACCTGCTACTGAAACTTCGGGTACCACAATACTTGAGCTTAAAGTAGCAGGTACTGCAAATTCAAGTTCTGTCCCAAAAATAGTGCTATGGTATAACATACTATTAAAATCTTGAGCTAAACCTACATTTGTCTCTTGAAAAGTTTTTGTATAAAATTGTAAAGTATCATATTTAATTCCTGCTAAATAATTAACTAATACCCCTAAGGCTCCTGATTTAATTAAAGCAGGATTTGCAACCTTAAGTTTAACTCTAATTATATTTTCCCATTCGGTTAGGGTGGCGTTATATGTAATTAATGCCATTTAATCTCCTTTGTCCTTTAAATATTGGTGGCGGATGATGATGCATTGGAAGCGTTCATAACTTCAGAGCGAAAAGCTGTCGCTAAATTTCCATCATCATCAAGAAATTCTTTTGTATTATTATAAAATTTATAGAATAAATCAGCTGCTTTATATGACATATTTAATACTGTCATTTTTGATGCGCTTCTATTACCGACAATCTGTTTTAACGGCATCGATACTGGCATTACACCTATTAATTTTATTAATAGTTGAATTTCAGTTGTGAACGGTTTAAAGACAGCGACCCATACCGCATTTGAATAGGGAACTTCGACAAAATAACCATTGTTATTATTTCGACATTCTTTACTTGAACCTTCATAAGGATTAACCTCCCCACGACGAACCAAATTTAAATATTTATGCCATCCTTCATGGTATCTCATTATATCTAAATTAATATTTTCAATATAACTTATACTAAAGTCTGATACAAAATAATTTCTAGACGGAACAAAGCTGTTTCTTAATCTCGAGCTCACAGAAGTATATTCTTCAGTAATATCCGGGACATCTATATCAGTAGCTAGCATATTAAAATAACTTCCTGGATTATCGAAATGCAAATCTCCATCTGGTAATTTTGATAATCCAGCGTCGTTTGATCCATTAGGGGCAACATACTTTTTATATTGTTCATACCAAGTACCATGTACCATAAAAATCATGTAAAAACCATTCACATGAGGAGCAAAATTTTGATCATGTTTATATCCAATGGTTACTTGTCTGTGCCAATCATATAAAATATTAGTAATTTTATCATTATTTATATCATAACTATCAGCCAGTGCCTTAATTTTTTCGGCAACAATATTATCCCATGTTCTATCTTTTCCTTGTTCAGCATTATACACACCTTTGAGTATGCCTGGCACACTATCAAAAAATTTGGGGGTAGTATCTGTATCTGCCATAATAATCTTTCCTTTTTATATTTAGTAAGCATTTGTTCAACAGGAAAAGGATGGAGTCGTACGACTCCATCCTTTAAATTATAATTTTTTACAAAGCATAATCTTTGCGTAAATAATAAATGCGTATGCGATAAGAGGTCTATAACCATATAATGATTGTGACCCCAATGTTCGATACTTTTCACCGAGAATTTCTTCTAAGGTATGATTAATAATTTCTTTGGCTTTTAAAAGATTCGGATCTTTTTTAGCGCCTGTAACTTTATATGCTAAATTCTGAACATCATACTGACAAATATCCTGTTCTGTTTTTGGTTTTAGAGTTGTAAATACCAATTCATAAAAATATTTAAGTTCGTCCTGATTTTCTTCATCTTCCACCCAATCATTGATCTTTTGTATTCCAGCAGTACTGACATTAAATCTATTTTTAAATACTTGTATCGCCTCTGGTTTAATTAGAACGTTTTTCTTAAGCATAGCATTTTTTTCAATCTTATCAATTAATCTTTCAATATTTCCACTAAACGATTCTTTTGATTCAACCATATCTCCATTTCCATATTGCTGCGAATATTTATCTGAAATGATCTCTTTTTTACCTTCTTTATGAGTTCGATAATATGCGTTACGTATACTTCTAAAAAGTTGTTCATATCTTGACCATATAGTTTCGATAAGTTTACGCAACCCCTCTCTATCATTATCAAGATTATCAGCAATTCTTTCTTTATAAACTTTATCAATTTGAGGAATACTATACTGATCAATATACTCGAATGCCGAGCCAGCTTTTTTTAGAGTATGATTACCTTGTAGCACATAATTTAAAACATATCTAGCTATATCGGGATCACAATGACTAGGAAATGATTTTTTCTTTCTTCCATTCCAAATTCTAATAGCTATCATAAGAAGAGCTAGTTTTCGAATATTTTCATCATCAAATTCCAATCCAATAAGATAAGCAATTACAAATGTTTGATAGTACGTGCTATCGTACATAGCATTCCTCTCATCAAATCCTACTTTACGTAATGCATTTTTTAATTCTTTTGATGTTAGTCCATATAACTTGAGTAACTCACCTGGTAATTTATTAGGTGGTTGGAAAAAATCGCAGAAGGTATCGTGATTCAAAGATTGCTGAACAATCTTCTGAGCGGCCAAACTTAGATATTGTTTTAATTTCATAAGCAATTGTGGCTCATGATTAAAACGTTCTAAAATTACTCGAAGTTCCGGTGGGAGTTTTTTTCGTTGTTGTTCAGTTAATTTCATAATTATCCCTTAATTTATTTTTTTTAATTGCACAATTCGGACATCCTGTTTTTGATAGAGGTGAGTGTGCTGGCGTCGCATAAAAATCCCATATTCGAGACAAATAATTTTAATTTTAGTATGCGAATTTTTATATCTAACTTGAGAGTAATTGTATCTGCCACTATGAATTAAATCTGCTTTTTTATAAATTCACCATTGGTCAACCTAGCCATATGTATCTCCTGGATATTATTGTGTTGTTGGAGCAAAGTCTATAATAATTTATATCTTTGCTTCCAATACAACATTATAACCAATTACTTCTTAACTTTCTATAAAAGGTGTTTCCATCTATTGGCCCGTAAGCTGCATATAAGCTTCGGCGGTATTATCATTCACGTCACCATAAAGCTTATCTTGCTCTTTTAGTTTATTCATTACACCTTTCAAAATATGATCAGCTGGTTTATCACCAATAAATCCACGTATCGCAGAAACTTTATTTTCTATTTCTTCGGGTGGGCCATAAAAATGATTAACAGGCATTAATTTAGAGCCTGGGATTGGATCTGTAATTCCATGTGTATTTAAGAACCTACTGTCAAAGGAATCAAAGGAATTCCGATCATTGATTGTTCTCGCATTGCTGACGGCCTCAATAGCAGCAGGCGAAGGATGGTAACCCGATAATAATCTAGGCGCATCGGCTTCGGTTAATAATTGCTCTATTTTTCTTTCGACATTTATATTCATATTAATCTCCTCTTATGAAAGGTGTTTATCTTGGGTTGTTCTGCCACCTGGCATTGACCCAGATTTATTGGGAGCTCCACCTTGACTACCAGGATGTTTATCTTGAGTTACTTTTCCTGGATTAGATGCACCTTTACTATTGCTAGCATTTTTTGCACCGGATATACCTCTGTCTTGAGTAGTCCCACCATTAGGCATTGTTCCTTTAGACTTAGGGGCTCCGCCTTGACCTTTAGATAATGATTTGTCATCTTTGACTCCACCACCTGGCATACTACCAGCACTATTACTAGCACCATTAGCTTTTGCTATTCCTTTATCTTGAGTAGTCCCACCATTAGGCATTGTTCCACGATTTCCATGAGTATTTTGAGGCTGCGGTTTTTTATCTTGAGTTGTTCCCTCTTCGACTTCTTCTTTTTCCTCTTCATCCTCAGATAATTCACTATCATCAGAATCTACTTCTTCCTTAGCTTGAAGTTCATCAATTTCGTCACCAATATCGTCAGAATCCGTTTCTTTCCCGACGCTTTCTGTATCGCCAGGTAATTTCGCACCATCAGAAGGATCGATACCGTAATCATTACCGTCTCCTTGTAATTCAACATCATCAGCATTAGCAGCTAGCCCGGTATTTGGATCTAGATTACCATCTTCTAGGGACATATCCAATTCAACAGCCCCTGGTTGATTTGGATGTTCAGCTGTTTCCTCTGCTGCAGATTCGCTTGCTTCTTCCTCTGCTTCTTCACCCTCGAGGTCTTCTTCATCGGTTGCTAGTTCCATTTCTGCGCGTACTTTATTTTCAACGTCATTAATATCCCCAGTTGAAGCTTCTAGTTCTTCCGCTTCTTCTTCGTCCGCCATTTCTTCAGCAGCCTCTGGATCACTAATAGCTACTTCATCTGGACAAATTCCATCATCGCAATCATTATCCTCATCAAAATTTTTATCGACTGCTATGGTTATTCCGGCCATTTTAGGAGCGTCTACCCCCTCTGCTTCTACTGCTTTTTCAAACATTTTAGGAGCAATTAAAGAAGATAATAATTTAATTTTTTTCTCAATCATTCTTAGAATATCTTCTGCAGATTCCTCGATAAACTCAAGATATTCTGGTGTCATGGATTCCATAAATGCCTCTACTCTCTTTTCAGCAATCTCAGGAACAAGAATACTTTTATTAAATTGATATACTGTTTCTTCAAATGGCATATAAACACGAACTTGTTCCATATCCAAATCAGAACCTTCGGTTATTAATTTTTTGGTAAGGGTTCTAATTTCATTTTCATAAATTTCAGTGATTTCGCCACTCAAAAGAGGTTTTGTATAATTATTTTTAATTGTTTCATTTAAACGATTTTTATAAATATCAATTATTTGGTTTTCATTTAACTCGACACTATCCAAAGAAGGAGATATTAACCTAGGGGTTACATCACATTCCTGATAAAGCCTAATCGTGTCCTCAAAAACACTCTCTAGTAAAGTTTTGTATTGATCTTTAAAAACTTCATCTACAAAATTTTCATAGAGATAGTTAAAGTAATTTATATCCTTCTCGAGTTTTTTTCTAGCTTTCGAAAGATGAAAAGATTCTGTAACCAATGTTTTTTTAGATTCTTCTTTTTTCTTAGCTGCAGATGCTTGTTGATAAATACCAGCAACAAAACTCGATTCTAGTATAGGCTCGCTATTTTTAACCTCTTGTTTTGCTTCGGTAACCTCAGTTGCTTCTTCTACCAGCCCCATTTTATGAGCATGTTTAGAACCCGCTTTAATCTTTTTTTGTATACCAAAAATCAGATTTGTCTGTAACATTATTTTCTCCTATTAATGGGGCAAAAGCCCCTAAATTATTTTTTTGTTAATTTTTTCAATTACGCTTATTGAATTGTTCTCTTCGTCTTAAGAATTCTTCAAATGCTTTTTCTTCGCTGTCTGGGTTATATATTTTTTCGTCTTTTTCTTCTTTGGTATCTTGAGCTTCATTATCCATAAAATCGAATGGGTGAGTTCCCCCGATCTTTTGACTTTCTGCAGCTTTCTCCATGGTCTCTACTTCCTTATCATCAAAAGGATTAAGATTCAAAAGTTTTTCCCGCATTTGCTCTTTATTCTTATCAAGATCTTGTCTTTCTGCATCTGTCAATAAATTAGTTTTTTCTGCCTTGTTCGGATCATCATCAGCAAATAAAAAGGCATTAGGAACTACATTTTTTTCTTCGTCTTTGACCTTTGCAATTCTCTCTTCAATATCATCGATTTTTTTCTGAGCTTTTTTGATAGCCTCTTCTTTTTTCTTTTTACTATCTTTACCACTAAAGGATTTATTTTTAATGGTATTCAAATTACTTTGAGCCTCTTTTAATTTCTTATAGAGCTCGCTTAATTTTTTATTACCAATCTGTGTAACTTTACCAAGTGTATTTTCATTCCAATAGTCGCTCGGTTTAATTTCACATACCTTTGCTAAATCTGTTTTAGGGATTTTACTTAATACACTAGTATTTGTCAAAGATAGGTCGTCGGGCATACTTAAAAATACATCTGTTTTTGAAATAATCCATACTGGATTATTTTTTAATCCGAGGTATTCAAATAAAACGACTTGTAATTTTGACATAACATTATTATATTTTTTTGGAGGTTTATTAATTAGCCCGTAAATAAACTTTTTAGTATCAACCATAAATTTAAGATTATATAGACTCATTACTGTATCAAAATCAATAATAAACGATTTAAAATATTGACAATCTTGTCCATTTTTAAGTAGTTTCTTAATTAATGGGTGAAGTTGAGAAATACTCTGATCAAATTCAATAACTTTATCTAAATGACGAACTCTAAACATACGTTTAAAATGTATAAGAACATTATTTATAAATCTATTTCTATAAATTAAAGTTCTTAAATTTTTAACTACCTCGTCATTTTTATCAATTTTAAAATTAAGACCGAGAGCTATATCAACAACTTCCTCAAAAATATCTTCTATTAAATCTTTTTTTGAGTTAGAACTAGGATTGTTAACAATTTTTGTTTGGAGATGAGCTAATGTTTCTCTTATAATTGGAGCTAGGTTATCACCTAAAGCAGTAATGGTATCCTCAGCCATCATATCAAAACCATCCTGTAATGATTTAACAACTTGTGCTGCATAATAATCTGGATTTGGTTCTTTTCTTACAAAACCTTTTTCGGCTTTTTCGATAAATTCCGGATACGAGGTATTAGCTTTATTAGCTATTTCTTGAAATCCATCACCATCCAAAATATTTGGGGTCGTCCCATCTTTTGAAAGGTTTATAAAACCTTGAGCAACTAACTCATTCGTAAAAAATCGTTTACCATCATCATATATAAAAGTTAAATCGTTTGCTAAGGTTGACAAAACTGCATCTTTTATCTTTTTAAAAGCATCAGTATTACTATTAATTTTAACTCCAGAGGACAATTCATCTCTAATATTATCAGGAACTTTATTTAAAATATCTTCTGATATGCGGCGCTGTTGGATTTCAGCATCTATTTGGGTCATTCTTCTTACCCTCAAATCAAATTCATCCTCAAGATTGCTTGCTGTATCTAACCATGCTTGTTGCGCGTTAGCATCCCCAATAGCAGCTGCATTATTTGCTTCAGTGTATGCATCCTGAATTTCAGCCGCTAAGGTATTTGCTTCTTTTTCTATCTTTCTATGTTCTGCCTCTAATTTTTGTATATCCACCCCAATTGAGGTTGTATGAGGCTTTAAACTTTTTTCGATTCTTTTTGGAATATCGAGCCCAATAATAATAGCTTGTATTAAATTTTCTAAATAATCATTAATACTCGAAACGTAATTTTTAAAAAAATCCTGATATTTTTGGGAAATTACCTGACTTTGAACATCCACAGTATATTCTCCACTTTCGACTTTAAAATCAAAATCAATTGGATCACTTGTTACAATTTTATCACATTTCAATTTATTATAATCAACTAACTGTTCTGCTAAATTAAGTATTTCTCTATATTTTGAAACATTATAGGTGTATCTAAATCTCTGAGAAATATCAGCATCCGGTTCTACTCCATCGTATAACCCACTAAGCCCTTCAGATTTAAAAATGGCCTCCATTAAATCAATAAATGCTCTCTGATATAATTCAAGATTTCTATAAGATAGTGTAGTCGCGCTTGCATTCTTTTCGATTAATGGTATAATCTGGTGTTTAATCATCCCTTTATACTTTTTCAAATTAGAAGCACTAAACTCATCAACTTTTTTTCCTACTTTATTAGTAAATTCTAATCCAGGATTTCGGCCTTTACTTCTTTCATCAGATGCCTCTTTAACCAACCCGAGTAATTTATATAAATCAAGTACCAATTTAAAAGGTTCTTTGCCAGACTGTTCAATAAACTGATAGAGTTTAACTAAAAATTCATAATGATCTTTATTAAAATCATGGATTGACATTCCAAATTTAGATCCACTAAAAAATTCAACGAATAAAAATAAAAAATTTAATGATGCATTCTCATCATATCGTATCTCATCGATTTTAAGATTTTTGGTTAGGTCATTTGATAAAATGACAAAACTATAATTCATTTGAATTTCAGTATACATTTTATCTTTTGCAAGCGAGCCGCCAACATCGATTCTATCAATTTTTTCAACGTATATTGGATAATACACAAAGTCTTTATAAAAAGGGGCATTCTTTATTTTTTTATAGAATTCTTTTAAAATAAAAAAAGCTCTTTTAAGAGTCTGCTCATATAAAGAATTTGAGGTTCTATCCCTCATAGGATTTTTATCGTCCTCATTAAAAAAATTTTTATTTTCCAACCAGGTTTTCATTAATGCATCAGGTGTGATATACATTAAATTTTTTGTCATTGATAAATTTCTAATTGCATCACTGATTGAAATATTATCACTAAATGTTTTAATTAAATATCTGTCGAGACATTTTCTATCTTTTGGTTGTATTTCCGTCAAGGGGAAGCTACCGAAGGATATCTTCTTCATTAATTTTCCTTTTAAATTTATTAGTCATTAGACATTTGTTGAACTCGGGCAAAAGGACAGTTCCAATTAAATATGCAAGATAAACATTTTTCCTCATTCTGGATTTCAGTTCTGGATAATGATCTTAATTTGCCGCTCATAATTGTCTCTAATCTATTTTTAAACCAAAAATTGCAGTATTTCGTTTTAATTAAAAGTATTTCACCAGTAGCATACAAAACTGCTACTTTTTCTAATTGAAAATATTCTCTTAGAAAGCCAGTTAAAGATATATACTCTTCTGGTATAATAACTTCTCCTCTATAATAATATAAATTATCTTTAAAACTACCAAATGAGTATTCTTTTTTATATTCGGCTAGAATCCCCAATTTTTGATTTAGATATTCTCTCTCGAGTTCATAGATCTTCTGAAATTTTAAATCTTGAGGCCCGTATAAAAAATTAATAAGATGTTCTTCACATTGCAAATAGAGTTCATGTAGCCCAAATGTTTTTGTGCCAGTGTTTTGCTCCTTTTGCTCCTTTTGAGCAATTGCTCGAAAATAATCTTCTGTTTTATTTTCACTTTCAATTTTATCATTTTCTATTTTATTTTCAGCTTTATACGAATATTGCTCAAGTAGTTTTTCGGTGACCTCTGGTTTCTGTACTGGTTTAATTTCTTGCACAGGACCAGAGCGAACCTCAGGAATATCCCTTTGAGGTTCGCTCTTTATTTTTCTTGTCCTCTTGGGACTAAAATCCTTTAAAAAAGACATTATTTTTTCTTTTGTCTATTTGTATAAGTGAGGGCGCCAGCACCAAGAGCACCCGCGCCTAAACCTTCTATACCTAAATTCAAAAGGTTATTATTAGATTTTGAATTATTAATTTTATTAATTTTATCTATAAAATCATTCGTATTTTGAATGTCTTTTTTTGCCTGAATAAAGTTGTTTGCATCATTCTGACTATTCCATTGCTTATATAAATCGGTTTTTTCTTGATCTACAATTCCATCAAGCGGTGGTCTAAAAACTTTTCCTTGTTGATTTACATAATCATTTGCTTCATAATCTCTATAAAGTGGTAGGGATTCATCGTATTGAATACCATTCACAGCTGGTCTCAATCGGGAATTCCACATTCCAACTTTGTTTGGATTTGGATTAGAAACCTTATCCCAACTATCAGCATCCAAAGGACCATTTCCACTACCCCAATTATCAGCATTTAGAGAAATATTTGGATCAATATCTATAAATTCTAATAGAAGTTTTTCTATCTTCTTTTCAACATATTCCATATTCTATCCTTTAGATTGATTCTGAGCCCACTTCTGCGTCGCGGCAGATCCATATTTCTGAACAATTTGATTCTTAGTATCTTTCCAAAGTTTTCTATATTTTTTAAGTTTATGATATAGAACATCATTTTTTTGTCTTGCAATTGAAACGGCGATAGCAGCCAACGCAGCATTTTTCTTTGCTTGCATCGAACGCATTACCATGCTCTGTTGTACAGCCATGTTATTCTCCTTTTATAAATTATTTATTAATTACGATGAAAAAATAGATTTCTTAGCATCAAATCTTTCTTTTTGAATAGCTTCAATTTTTTCTTCATCAGTTGGGTCATCCTCATTATAGCGATCTTCATTATATTTTCTCTGATTAGCCATCTCATCCAATTCTTGATAAACCTGTTTTATATTTTGTCTCAAAAAATCCACAAACTTATCTATATATTTATCTGCAACCAGATGTCCCTTCCTTTTTTCCAGGGCATTAGCTATACTATCGATAGCAACCAAGGCCCGCATAATTTTAAACATAGCTTCTTCATTCTCTTGTTTTGGTCTCAGATCAAAGAAGGCTTTGAAGTTCTTTTGTTTATGTGCTTCATTGGCAGCCTTAATTACTTCATAACTTGCGTCATCCATACTGTATATAGTTTTCGCAAATCCTAAAATAATTTCGAATATTTTTTCATATACACATGTTCTAAAATCAAAAAACATTTTTTGATATTTTGGATTAGCAGCATCCTCTTTTAAAATAAGTGCGATTTGTGTTTCATTATTATAAAATGGATCCCTTAGGAAATTGGCTAGACCTTTACCGTTAAAAAGATGAGTCATTAAATCGCCAATTTTAGCTTCTGATGGATTACTAACATTTAACTGATGCTTGTTTTTATCCCAACATTTTTTGATAATTTTATTTGGATCTGATTTCATTTCTTTCATGATATCTTGTAAATAATCGTCTTCTAAATTATTTACTTTTTTGAGTAAAACAGCAACATCATATAAGTCTTTATTTAAAAATTTAAATATATAATTTACCGGGGTAACCGATTCAATAAAATCATAGAATTTTCTAAGACTCGGGTTAATTCCAGTGGGAGCTCGTCCATCATAAGCGGCTAGATATGCATCAGCTGCTCGAGAACCACTTCCTAATAAAAAGGTAGCCGGGGTAACAAGAATATATACCATAAATGTGTAGATATTCCTAGTTAATCTTGCTATATCTCTTATTCTATCACCCATCCATGTTAATCCATTTCCAGCTTTTCTAGCTAGATCCATTATGCCCTCTTCAAGTGCGACTGTATCATCAAGTATCTCTTTATGATTCTCAGCATATGAATGTGGATAGAAACACATTTCTATAACATTTTCAGTTAATTCTTTTTTTTTATCGGATTTAAAGCTTGCGAATACACCATTTTCTAAAATAAGTTGAGCAGTGTTTTCTATTTTATAAGATTTTTCAAAGCTCTCAAGAGCTTCTTCGAGTAGACCAGCTTCCTTCATAATATTTAAAGTATTCTCGTATAAATCTCCAACAATTGTATCCCAAAAATATTGGCGAATCATTTTCTTTTTTTCATAAACGCTATTTTCATTAATTAATTCAATATGAAAAGAACGATTATTCTCTTTAATATTCTCAAATTTTTGAGCGGCGTCAATCTGTATACCAATATTTTCAAAAATTGTATCGTCTCTTTTACGGAGTTCATCCCATAAACGGTCAACTTCTTTAATAAAGATTTCTTTTGTTGTCATTAGAATTCCTTTTTTATTTATTTATTTTTGTTTCAAATTTTTTAAACTCTTTCTCATTTGAGAAAATAGTTTATTTCCAGAATATTCTTTTTCCTGAGTTCTTGACTTAAATGAACTATCCTGATTATTGAATGGGTCTGAACTTTCAAATAATTCTTTTAATATTTCTCCCGGCTCATACTTAAAATCCTCATTAATTTCTGGCATTTCTGATTCAATTTTAGAGATCAATCTAGAGATCATTGGATACCCGGTATTCTTCATAAGTTTTTCCTTTAAAATATATCACTGGAAAAGGAGAGCTACTGCTCTCCTTTTATGCTTTTCTTTAATTCTTCTGGGGACATGTCCTCCACTGGTTTTTTACAACCAGCTAATGCTCTGGTCAATCCACTCTTTTTCTCCCAAAATTCTCTTGAGATTTTCGAATACGCTTCTTGTCTCATGACCATAATTGGATCCTCAGCCAAAGAAGCAGTCGTTTTTGCCGCCGCTGGATGCAAGGCTTCCTCTAATTCTCGAATTGCATAAGGTAAAGATTCCATAAGGAAACGATGCGCCTCTTTCTCCTCCAATTGTTTTTGGTACGCCTCTTCGAATTCTTTCGGCAAAACATACTTATAATTTTCAATCCGATGAAATTTACTAGGGATTTCTTTTTTAAGATGACGAAGAACCAAATAATCCATAATATCATCTTCTTTCATTTTTATCTTATTAAGAATTGGTTCTTTTGTTGGGTCATCATACGCCTCAACCTCTCCACCAATTTTTTCAACGACATACATATTTCTATAGGGTTCATAAACTACGGTAAGATATCCATCGTAATCGATACCAAAAAATTGTTTGAAATCTTCTTTTGAAAAAAGATCTTCAATACCATGTTCTAATCTGGTATCCTCATCGTCTAGAACGGCTATTTGAGAGCCGTCATAATTAATAATTCTCATTATTTTCCTTTTCCTTTTTCTTTTTCTTTTGTATTTTATATTAACCTATATAAAAGGTAGTTATTAAAAAATATTTTTCGGTATTGCCTGGATGAAATTTATGAGCATGAGTAAAATAAGATGGAAAAACTACCACCTCTTTATTAGAAGGTTGTATCATGATTTCATCATAACTGAACTCCAACTCACCCTTTTCTTCCACATCATTTAAATGCCATATAATGGTTATTGCTGAACTCAAATTATTAAGATTTTTAGCTTCATACTCAAATTTTGGATATTTAAAATCTTTATTGTACTTTGATTGACGTATGAATTTAACATTTCCCAATCCACTCAACCGAATTATGGGTTCACCATCAAACGTCAAAAGATTATATGCATATTCTTCAACAATTCGCTTTAATGCATTCTTCACCTTTTTTTGAAGTTTCGGATTAATATCTTCAAGTGGTAAATGTTGAAAATAATCCGTAAATTCATCACCATAAACTTTATTAAACCCGGTCCGAACCTCCTCCACTAATTTTGAATAAATTTTATTTTTTAGAGGGTTAGTTCCAACATGAATTAGTTGTGACATAATCTTTTTCCTTTGTTTCATGTTCATTATTATCCAAAATTTCATATGGATCCAATTTCATAGCTATTGTTAATCTTTTATCTGGTGCATAAAAAGTTGGCGGGGTTGCTTGGTGTAAAAGATCGGCTCGAAATAATATAAAACGACCAGGTTTTGGTACAACTGCTGCTAGTATATCCATAGTCTCTTGATCGATAAAATTGGTTTGCCCCCCATATTTTATATCCCATTCTATATTTGGATAATATAAAAGCGTCCAACATTCTTTCGGTCGATCTGTATGGGGTAGAGTTACCGTCATAGCATCAGCTATGTTTACATAAATTTCGGATGGTGTTAGTTGTTTTTTTGGCAATATTTTTTGTGTAATATCGTCAACCGCTTTTCTTAATAGCATGTTTACTCTGTTATCACCACCTTCAATGTGTTGTGAAAATCTATAATTCCTAATATTGGAGAGCGGTTCGCTCATTTGGGTATAATTAAACGGTCCTTGAAGAACGGTGCTATATATAAATCTCATATCAAAATATGAAAAATAATTATCGATTATGTATGCTTTTCCTCTGCCTTTGCCTTTCGGCAACTTAATTTTTTGTATTTCCATTAAAATTCCTTTTCATTAAAAATTTTTTTATTCCGGCAACTTCATAATAAATGTTAGGGAATAATATTCCGGTGTTAAGACTTTCCAGGTATATGTGCTTGCGTGGTAGTGTCCGACAGTGTAATAGTGTTTAATTCTTAATTCGTCATTACCTACCCAATCTTCTCCGGCATTATTACTTGGAGGTCTATGATCGTGTCCACCATTTGTATCAGTATACGTTGCCAATCCAATATTCATTGCTCCACCAGTAATATTACGAGTCCCAGAATCTGCAAATCTTACAAATCTATTTCGTAAATCCGGAGTTGTTACTGTAACTCCATCGACAGTATGGCTGGCCCCATTACATAATACCCATCCTTCAGGGGGAACGCTACCTTGCCACATTCCTATCATATAAGGTGATGCTTCGATTACATCAGAAGCACTATACCAAACAGATAAATATCGATGTGTATAACTATCAGTACTCGCTTTAATATATCCTGTATGTTTATGGTTACCTGCGAAAACAGCATACTCATATTCCGTACCTGTTTTTAGCGTCCTACTCACCCCTCCATGATGGTGAGAACCAGCATAACTTGTTTCGAAAGGAGGTGAAAGCCATACTCTTTTACCATCAGTATGACCAGGCGAGGAACCTGCTGACATATAATAGTCATTAAAACCACTTTGAGCACTTAGCTCCGTTAAACTCGCTGGCATATTTGGTTGACCAGCCATATTTATATTTGATAGAACCCCAACACGAGCTGGCAAATCTGCGCCATCATCTGTTAACTGCACTAATCTTAATTCAGTATTTATTGGCTCTGTTTGTACTGTTCCGGTAAAATTTGAATGGCGGTGACCACCGGTAACATATCCTTCATGACTATCACCATCGTATCTTACACAATAGGCACAATCTCCATCTGAGATCCATTTAGCGTGCCATGGATAAGCCTCTCCTCCGTGAGAACCAGCGGTTGCAACAACCCCAGTATGTGTTATAGTCCTGCTTCCACCTCGAGATCCACTTGGATAATTAGAATCTGCTCCAATTATAAGACGACCATATGGTGCAGTAAATTCTTGCCAACCGTCCGGAACGGAACCACTTGAATAAAATGGAAGAATAATTCCTTCTGGGAATCCACCAGCAAAAAATAATTTCCAGGTATTATTTCTTTTTTCCCATCCTTTCTTTAATCTTTTCCAGGTATTGTCTTTTTTTTCAAGACCTTTCTTTATCCTTTTCCAGTTTCCACCGGACTTGGTATAAATTTTATGTGCCATTCAATTTCCTTTTTACTTGATTTATGATTCTCGCTGGAACCAAATATCGCCTTCTTCTCCATCAGTATCACTAGGAGGATCTTCTGATATAGCTATAAGTCTATGACCGCCCCATAAAGCGGCATCCATATCTGAACCAACACCATCATTCCATGGATGCCATACATTCGGTTGAGGAGTTAAATTCTTACCGTATAATTTAAAATTATTGATAGCGTCTTGTAAAGTACTATTGACATTTAAATCTTCATTGCTTGTCTTAATCCAAATTTCATGTGTCTCTTCCAATAGAATAACTCTATCCTCTGGAACATCATAAATTCCAGTATCGGAGGCACTTGTAAAAATATAAATTGAACGTTTTGCAAAACCCATTATTTATCCTTTTATGTATTAAATATAATTTTTATTTTTGCTAAAATAAAAGCAAGTTACTTATAATTCTTTGTTGAGTGGTTAGTAATCGCCGTCTTCTAATTCTTTTTGAATCTCTTCCAGCATTGAATTGCTAGTTGAAGTTGCACCACCCTTTAAAAGCTGCTGCAATTCATTAAGAACACTGCTGATATTATCATCAGCTTTATCTTCTTCCTTCTTAAGACCCTCAATTTTAATATAACTATTAAGTTTATTATTTTCAATATCCATTAATATTTTATGATATTTCTGTATCATATCCTCATATTTTAAAATTGTGTCATGCATTATAGATAATGCTTCCAGCTGTTTTATAAGAACTGTTTGTTTTTGTCCGCGTTTGCTAAATTCATTATCTTTAAGATTTTCTAACTCAGTATATGTCTGAGCTATAATCATATCTAGCATTCCTTCTTTTAATTCGTGTTTTTTAAGCTTTTTTTCAAGATGAGTGATTTTTAATTTCAAAGCATTTTTTCTTTCATTCATCTCCTGATTATAGTTCGTTTTTACTCGAGCCATTTCAAGGTCGGTATCACCAGACTGAAAAACTTCTGGAGATTTACCTTTAGGTGAATCCGAATCATTTGAATCCGGAAGTTGAAGATCACTTAATTTAATATTTTTCATTGGTATTTCCTTTAATTTTTAATAGTTTAATCGCGTTTAAAAAGCTTTGCTCCTTTTGAGCAATTGCTCGAAAATAATCATTTAGATTATTTCATTAAAGAAATGATTGAGCACTGCTTACTCATTTCTGCTACTTTAGAGCAAAACCCTTCTTTATTATTCTACATTAACTCTTTAAGTAAATTATCTGTGTGAAAGTTTTTGCCAGTCCAGAATGTAAAATTTTCTTTAGAGTTTGGCATTCGCACGCCAGTAATAAATTTCCACGGATTAATAATCATATGAGCTAACTGTTTATAAAATAATCCCGGATAAATATCTTGATTCGAATCTCCTATTATCATAACAGTAAAATAATTAGCATATCCTGGTATATTACTTTTATACATGGGAGGACGAGTTTGGATTACAAACGGCTTTTCATTTATTAGCTCTATTGTCCAATGCCATGGTAAAAATAGATCTCTTTGAGATCCACCATAATGTTGATGAAAATCCCTCGCTAATTTTTCGGTATCAAACTTCATTGTATCGACGGTAAATAAATCCGTTGGAAATATTTTATTATTATAGCTATCCATTATTAACCATCCTTTTGGACGATTTTTAATCATACTGGTTTGTTTGAATCTATTCTCGGCATACATATTTGGCTGATATATTCTAGACATCTTTTTTCCTTTTAATTTGGTATAATAATTTCATTTCTAATATTTTCAAGTTTATTTCGTATATCAGCATCTGCAATAGATAAAGCTGTTGCTTTCGACATTATAAATTCAAGGTTCCCACGATCATCATTCATAAGATTTATCATCTGTTCCGTTATTTGGTAAGTATTACTCCCTGTTGAAAGAAAGTAATCGCCTTCATAATCTGCAGTATACTTTGAAAATTTTAATACAGTATCATAAAGAATACCATTAAAAGTTAACGATCCCCAAGAAGTAGAAAAAACTTTAGTGCCTAATTCAACTACATTTAAAAATTTAATAATTGGGTTAATAATATTATTCATATCTGACGATGCAGATAAAATATTATTAGTAAAAGCGTTATAGTAAGAAATTAAATCGTCTTTAAAATTAGAAGCTGTATCCAAAATTAATTTCCAATCGTCCGAGCAATCCTTTAATGCAGTTGATTTATTCTCGAGATAGTCACCAAATCCTTTTACTTGTTGGTCCATATAACCATAAAATTGTCCGCGAGTATCCATATTAAAAGTATAATTTAATACCTCTAATACGTCTTTTAAAACGACCTCGTAATACTCTTCATATGTTAGAATGCCTTGGATTCTTGAAGCGTAATTTACAAAATTTCTATATAAATCATATGCTCTATCCGTTCCTAAACAATTTGCTGTATCACCTTCCACATTAATTTGAAAAAATCTACTTGGACTAATGGTAAATATATTTAATAATTCTTGAATATCTTCATATTTCGATTGGTATTGATCTTTTAAAGATGTATCCTCTTGGGCTGCATATCCAGATGCTCCCCTTTCGAGATATTTTAATAGTTCATTATTTCTAATATCAAGATAATCAATATATTTCATTCTTTTATCATTAAATGGTAGCTCTTTATAATCAAATCCAATATGATTTGTATAGTCTAAAGGCAAATCTGATGTTATAAAGGGTTCAACTTCTGGATACTGTGTAAAATCTATCATATTCTTTCTTTCCTTTTTCCTTTTAAAATTGTAGGTTTGTAAATAATTATCTCAGCAAAAATGAACCGGTAATTATTACTCCTTCGCCGCAAGATGGACTTATACACTTATCACCAATACCTGATATAGGTATAAAAGAGCTGGTAACAAGGGGATCGCCTGATACAATAACCCCTGGACCAGGACACGCAACAATATCTCCAATCTGACTTTGCGGACTAAAACTATTTAACCATAGTGAGGTTCCGGTTGAAATGGCGTAAACACCACATTCCGGGAAATAGGCCATATGCCCTATCTGGGATTTTGGTACAGGCATTATTATTCTCCTTGAAATAATTCTTGTTGAGGCAGCGATGATCTGATCCATCTCGGATTAAATGTATTTAAAAATGATTTATGATCATTATAGAAGGCATCTAATTCTTCATCGCTATAATAATATTTATCAACTATTATTAAACCGAAAACACCTTCTTGAACCTCGACATATTGGTTAGTTTTTCTATCAAATCTTCCAAATAAAGATAATAATTCGAACTCAAGGCCCTCTCCTAAATCTAGTGAAATTTCTTCTATTCGATCATGAAAAAAATCTCGGAATTGAAAAACAATTTTATTAGTCTCAATATCAAATCGTAAAGAAAATTGGGACCACATAAATTCAGGTAAGGTTATATATTCAACATAATGTTTACCATTAAAATCAATAATTAATTGAAAATTATCGTAATCATATCTTATATAATTACTATGTAATGGATCCGATATAAAAGTTCGAATACCGGTTGGGTAACCTATCTGATATTGATACCAGACTATGGAAAAACTTGTGTTTACAATATTATATCTACAAAATAATCGATCCAGATATCCATCAAGAATAAATCTCCATCCATCCTTTTCCCACCATTTTCCACCATTCCAAGCAGGTTTTGTCCAGTTTCCAATTGGATAAAAGTCATTATCATTGGTTGACGTCCATCCCGGTTGTCCTGAATAAACCCAACCATCTCTCGGGTATCTTGGTAATTGTGGAAGTGGTTCTAAAGTTGGATAGGTGCCATTCTCCCAATATTTCATATTATATACTGTACCACAAAGAGTTTTTAAACCAACCGAATCGACCCCAACTGATACCATTGATAGATCTATCTCTTCTGTTAACACGACACTATTCTCATAGAGAGTGGGGTCGCCTTCAATTTTTAAATAAAGAGTGACTTTTGGATGGCTGTATGTTAATCCGACACTAAATCTTTTATTTGGAGGAATACCATCAATTTTTAAATCAGTTAAACTATACCTCGCAATATTTGTGATATTTAATGACCAGTCTCTTGTATTAAGTTGTAGTATAAATGCCTCTTTGATTGGGGTATCATTGGCACTTAAATTTACAAGAGGTATGCCATACCACATCTCGATTTTTTTTGTAAGTGAATCATTAATTGTGTCCGGCAAAGTTTCATCCGGTAATTCAACCTCATTGGGAATAACATTAATTGCATCAATAAGATCAGAAGAGGAATCATTTAGCTCAACAACTTTTGCATTAATTTCATTGCTTGCTATCCATAACTTATCTTTGATATATGAGTCAGGTAAAGTTGTTATTAAAGTTTCATCCGCCTCGTCAGGCAATTGATCATCAGTAAAATCTTCTGGAATAGAATCCAATATAGTAATGGCCTGAATTCCATTATCCGTTGTTTTATACTCACGTTTCCCCATATCGACGGGTATCGTCTTTACAACATTCCCATTGTCATCATAAATTTTTATTTCTGTTGGTGCACTCTCAGGCGTCGGGATATCGATATCCATAGCTTCACCATCATTAATATAAGAAATCTTTTTAATATCTTCTATTATCGAATCACCTAAATTTTTATATTTGTCGTATTCTTCTTTAATTTTTTCCACTTGGTCAAGATAGGAATCCGCTCCTATACCAGCAGCCACTTCGTTAATCTGATCTTCATAATTAACCATATCACTTAAAGCCGGATCAACATAACCAAGGAATATAGGATTGTCTCTCCAATATTGTATTTCATCAATAGAAATAGTAATTGCCAGTGAAAATTTGTCGGATGGAGTAAAATTATCATAAAGTTGTAATCCCTTTTCAATCATTTAATGCCTCCATATAAGGTTCGTAGAATTTTTTAAGATTGCCTTTTATGGTAATACAATAACGTTTATTGTAATTAAAATAAAAAGGTATTTCACCATCCTCAGGTAACTCCCCATTAAAATAGGTATTTATTGTTTCAATTACATCTGGACTTTTAAAAAATAAAAAAAGTTCGATGTATGAAGAATCAAGAGGTTCTAATACAATACCATCAATTGTATTTTCTACCATTTGAATACCTGATTCAAAATTTACAATATCCCCTTTTTTTATGTCCGTTTCTATATTTAATAAATCATTATGCCATATCGTAATATTGGATTTTTCTATATTTTTAAAAACCAATCCTTTTATATATTTGGAAATTAAATTTGTATAAATTTGAGGATATTTATTATCTATTGGTATAGAGGTTTGTTGTGAATAAAATATGGTATTACCCACATTTGAAGGTGATGGTCGGTATGTGTAAATTATATTGAAAATATATTGGTTATTGTTAATTTTTTTGTAGACAGAATGAATTGGTTTTTGAGGCACGTCTTGAGTGTAGCTTGTCTGTCCTGGATAAAAACTTACGATCTCCTCAGAAATCAAAATATCATTATCATATTCAAGTATCTCAATAATAACCTTATCGATTGGTGAACTTGTTAGATCGGCCCTCTGAAAAATTATATTAATATATGCTATATTTAAACTAACCTCGATTTCAACGACAGGAGGTTTTTCACGAAGTATCTCATACGGTTTAATTAGATTTCCCATCGTTTTCCTTTCATTAGATAAATAATAATTGAATCATTGTGATTTCTCGGGTTTATCACGGCTATTTTAAAAACATTGGGTTCCCCGTAAGATAACCCATTTGAGTTCAGATATGAGCGATAAATATCATTTATAGAATCAAGAAGCAAATCAATAAATTCTGTTTCTTCTTCTGTAAATTGTATAAATTTATTATTCTCGTTTAGTTTAAGATTTTCGTTTTCATTTATAATCCAACGATACATCTGTTGATTGGTTTCTTTCCAATTACCAATCATATTAACAGCAAAAGCTTCGTTATTTAATAAAGCTTTATCAAATAAAACATCTTCTTTTGGTACATCAAGATATATATGCATAACCTTAGGTCTATTAAAAATTTCTTCCGGTGTTAAAGAAAATAAATGCCAATATTTCGCAAGAATAAGGGTTGCTGGGTTTTCATTAATAATAAATCGATCAATAAAATTTAGGTTTTTCATTGGCATTAGAAAAGAGCTGGTTGGTCCAGCTCCCATATCATTAATAGGAGTTATTTTTAAACGGCCATTTACAATACCACCATTAATGGTATCTTCCATACCTGGTTCAGCTTCAATCAATCTTTGCCAATACCTGTATGGTTTTTGATCAGCCATTATTACATAACCTTTTCGGTTTTCTACATTCTCAAAATCAGATATATCTAAATAATACATTTTTGGAGAGGAGGAGTTGCCCATCTCATTCGTATCAAATACAAATGAGATTTCTACGGTATCAAATCCATAATCCCAGCCATCGTTGATATTTGTGGCGGCTAATTTAAAATTCAGATCAATTATCTGAGGCGGAAGCGTAAATGCTTTTGGAATCACCGGTTGTGGTAAAAAATTGTGTATATTCATTTTATTTCCTTTATAACCATAAATAATCACATTTAAAAATAAATGCAGGGTAATGATTTCCTGGGTCCCCTGTTCCTGGTGTAACTGGTTCAAATATTACTGGCGGGGGATAATAACCATCATCAGTCTGTTCATTGGAACCAGGTGGATAATAGGTTCTTGGAGGCAAGTCCGGAGAATCCCAAACTGGATTTTCTGCGTTGGATCCATCCTCACCAACCCCCGGTTCTTCAATAACCGGTTCCTCAAATGGGTCAGAAGGTAAAAAACATGGGTCTGCTGGATATAAACTTATTCTTCCTCTCAATGATTCCAATAAATCTTTTGAATATTGATCTATCTCTGATATAGTATTCGCAATCCCGAATACACTTCCGAGGCATCCAAGAAACTCTTGTAATGTATTAATCAGTGATTTAACCCAATCTGGGATTAAATAATTCGCAATCATTGAAAGAAGTTCTTCTGTTAATTTATTAACAGTACCCATAAGGTATTGTATAACATAATTGAGCAATTGGCATAAAAAATTATCACAGGTACACGGTATCATTATATCCATTTCGGCTGGAAATAAACCAGCTATTGAATTCATAATAGCATATCTTGCAGTATCAATATTCTGTCCTATTGCCTGTCTTTGAACTTCTGTTTTAGACGCTTCGACATAAAAACCACCTCTTTCTTGAATAGAAGTATTCGTTTTCTGGGCAACCTCATCAGCAACATTGTTGGTTAATGTAGATACTGAAATCGGTATATTATCAATCTTTAAATTTACATTATTATCCTCGTAGGTATATTCGAATAAAACCGATGGATCAGCTAGCTGAGTTTTTACCCATAATTTACCTGGTTTATAACCATTTGCTATTGATATTTCTTTAATAATCTTTAATAATTCTTCATCATTAAATTCTGCTATATGTTGTTCCCACGTATAACCATATTTGATTTCTAAGGTATTAAGTACATTATCAATAAACGTACTATCGGGCTCGATTAATTCCTCTTCTACCACAGTTTTTAAAAATGTTGTTGGAATATATTTTTCTTTAATATATAGTATATTAGCATCGTTGCCGATAGTATCATTTGGGAAAATTGCTGTGTAAATAGGCTGTGATTTATTTCGAGCAATTGCTCCTTTTGAGCAAAACGCGTCATAGGAAACATTTAACGGATTAAAATCTCTCCAGCTGGAGGAACCGCCTTCTCTTACAAATCCAGAATTGAAATAATTTGTATAAAATCTTTCATCAACCGATACCTCAGTTGCAATTGGAAGTCTACTTATAATACCATCTAAACTATCCGGATTATTATAGTCAATGGAAGAAAGTTTATTAATATCAGTATTTGAAAGTTTTGTAAGGGATGAACCTCCAAAAACAGTGCTGGAGATATCCCAATACTCTGGTGGATACATCCACGAGTTTGATAAATCTGGAAGATACTGGCTTATAATTGAATAATCATCTGGATCGTTTTCAAAATCGAAAGGACGAAAAGTTCCAAAATATGAATTGTATATTTTAGTTGCGACGTCATACTCTATCTGTTTCTTTTTAAGAATATTATTTTCTTCAGGGGTAGTTGGAGTTATTCCTAAAATTTCTTTTCGGGCATCTTCTAATATTTTTTCAACTAACATTTTATCGTCTGACCATTTTTTATACAAGTCATTATTGATAGCAGCTTTTTTCTGTTCGAGCGCTTTAGCGCTCTGTTCAAGAGCTTTTATTTCTATTTCAGTCTTATCATTCTCTTCTAATTTATCACAAGCATCGTAACTGCCCCCAAGTGTTTTTAAATATTCAACAGTTTCTTCGAGAACAGCCGGCCCATAATCAATATTACAATATGGATTTTTCCATTCTTTTTTTTGAACTTCTTTTGTAATTTTTTTGCCTTGTGAACCAGTCGGGTTTGTTTTTTCAACAATTTTGGTTTTAGTCACAACGTTTGAAATATGTTTTTTTTCTACTGTTACTTTTTTATCTTTTGGTGTATCTTTTGTAATTGCCCCTATATCACCGTAAGTAGCATTGGCATGAGTTTTTCCGACCAAAGTATTTAAATCAGAAGTTGTTCTAAAAGCAATATTTTCTATGGTAGTTTCCCTCATTCCAAACGCATCTGCCAAACAACCACATAATCCATTTGTATGAACCTTGATTATATTTTTGGTAACGGCAGACACTCCTAGATGCTGGTTAATATTTTCAATTTGTACGGATTGTCTCTTTTTTTCTTCTAGAATAGTTTTTTGTCGAGCAACATAGAATTCATATTTTTTTAGATTATCTTCGTATCTTGCTAATTCTTCCGGATCATTTGTATTAGGTTTTAATGGTTTATCCATAGGAGGAGGGGAATAGTCTATAATAGTTCCGCCATTTTTTACAGCTAGAGCAGAAATTGCTTCCAATTGCTGAGCCGAACCAATTTCTGTTATATTATTGTATTGAGCGGAACTATTGTATAAACAAGCTTGTAATTTTGTCCTCATAGAGTGAACAGGATTTAAAACTAAATCTAGCAACTCACCACTCATTATTCTATTTAAAACAGGGGAGGTTTCCTTGAAATAACCATAAATCCAAGCTAATGGATCCACATCTTTTGGCAACCATGGATTGTTTGGTACAAATCTAGTTAAACAGTCCAATGGTTCAACTATAGCACGTAGCGCTGTGATTATTTCAGAATATTTTATAAGTACACTTATTAAATTTTCTCCGCCATCTGGATTATCCGCAAAAAATTGAAAGAAAGGTACAAGAGTAGTATTATATACTTGAGCAATATCACAACAGCCCATATCTAGTATCGAATTTATGAGCATATCGTTAATAATAGCTACCTCGGAGCTGATAGCATCCGCTTTATCAAAAAGGGAAGCATCAAAGGGTGCTGGTCCTACCTCGAATTGGAGAGCATCTAAATTCCAATCTATATCTAAAAAAGTACCAAAATCGATATTACAACCTCCAGTTGCATTTTCAGAAGCACCCCCATATATTCCAGCATCTACATAAAAAAGATCATTTTGTGTAAAAAGTTCGGTATCTGCTCTTAGCGAATCAACCGCATAATATTTTACATATCCGGTACTATCTGGATTCGGTATCATAATTTCTCCTTTTATTTAAATAATTGTGTAATTGAGTTATTATAACTCGGTGATTGGACTTGAGCTGGCTCATCAGTAGTATATGGTATAGCAGAACTAGTTCCCTGAGCAGAAGCAATTAAATTCGGAACTATACTATATTTTTCCATAACATATTTATTCTTAAGAAATTTAGTTGCTGCTACTGAACCATATGATTGTTTATCATTCTTATCTTTAGCATTAGCTGCGTTTCCTGATGGACCTTGGGCTGGTTCGGATGCACCAGCCAGAGTATCTGCTAAAATTTTACATGTAGCCGTTATCGGCGCGGATTTATTTAGCATGGTTGTTCCGAGGGTCGTTAATCCTTCATGAATACTAGCGATGGAAGCTTTTGTTGAGGTGTATTGCGAAGAAGCGTTCGACATTCCTATACCGGAGTTTGTCGAAATATTCCAATCCATATTAATAGAACCGGCTCCAACATTATAAGTACCAGTGGCTACCGAATGAACGCCACTTGCTTCTGAGTACGTACCAACTGTCTTACTTTCAGACATTAAAATATTCGAATCTTTTAATGCAGTAAACTCTGATAGTTTAGTCCAGGCTAGTAAATTAATTGCCATTGATTTAATTGAAGTCGCAAACATACTTTCAATATTAATCTGGGTACCAGTTATATTGGTAAGCTGTTTTCCTCCTATCTTTAATTCTGAGGCGGTTAATGAAGCATCTTTTGTGCCTTCAAGCGTCATTTTACTCCCTCTGAGGGAAACTTGTTCTTTTGACACAACTTTAAACACTTCCATACCTTCCATGACAACGCCTTTTTTTGTAATCTTTACAGAGGTGCCTCCATCATCAAAAGATATACTTAATCCGGATTCGTCGAACTGCATTGTTGAATCCGATAGTTTAAAAACTATTGCTCCTTTTCTCATAAATATACCAGTGTTAGATTCTCTACCACTTTGTGCACCACGAGTCAATTCCATTGATATTAAATCGTCCGCTAATGATAATACAGATTCACCGCCGCCATATATCATTCGAATTGCACCAACTTTATCATCAATCTCTATAGAACTACCACCTTGCGATTGTCCCAAAATATATAAATCTCTTGCATTTTCCATATCTGGCACACTAGTATTAGTCGATTGAAAACCGATTATAGTCGGATTACCACTCCCATTATTTGTCATTAAAACATTGACTGGGGCGCCTGGATGAATAGGAACATAATTACCATAAGATAATGGTTTATTATTTTGATCTCTATATCTTACAAAAGACCCAATACCATTATTACACCAAATTCCACCATCTAATCTTCCGTCAGCATTTGCTGTTTTAGAGCCAAAATGCACATAATAAAGATTTGGATCAGTTGGGTGTTTCTTATCGAGCACAACCCCCGTTCTCATAACAGCAGAAGATGGTACTGTACTTTGTCTTCCTTTCGAAGTATGATTTAGATTACCCATTTAAATTCCTTTTAAAATATATTGTTCTTTTGTTGAAATAGTTGAAGCTGTGTTCTCTTTTAAACATAATAAATATTTTTATTAAAAAGCTAGTAAGCTAATAATATAAGGATCGTACTATGGGAATGCATGGCATATTTAATAAAATGGCAAATGAAATTACCACTAATGTGGCTAAAGAGTTGGATATGACTGAGGTAATCAGTTCTGAAATGAGTGGTATTATTGATTATGGATTATGGTTAGAAACTGTTGAAATTCAAAAAAAATTTAATAATAGTATTGCTCCTGATTGGCAAATGGATAAGGATCATCTAAAATACGATTTTTGGATGGCTGTTTTAGATGAAACTGTGGAAGTTCTCGGTAGCAGACACTGGAAGTGGTGGAAAAACTCAAATGAAATGGGCAAAGTTGATTGGGATAATATTAAAGTTGAATTAATTGATATTTTTCATTTCTTACTAAGTATTGCAATTCAGCATGATATGGAACATATTATTTTCTCCCAATTGGTGAATATGGAGATGTCCAAAGATGAGCATAGTGTCGCGCGCGATGATAAATTCTTTGATGATTTTTGGAATGAATTCTTAATGGCCGTTCAGATGAAAATCTTACCAGTTGCATGTATTAAATTGGTAGAATTTTGGTATCGAGCTGGAGGAGACACAACAGAGCTATTCAAAGAATATCGTATTAAAGCTGCTTTAAATAATATTAGGCAGGAATTTGGTTATGGTGCAGCCAATACCTACCAAAAAATGTGGTTAGATAAAGAGACATCTGAAAAGGTAGAAGATAATGTTATTGCTTGGAAATTAGCTAAAGATGTTGATTTAGATGCTGATACAACAAAAACTATTACAGACAAACTTCGAAATTATTATTTAGAGCATGTTGCTATTTAAATGTAACAAAATCGAATATATACACTATATAAAATAAAATTTAAAGGATTTAAAATGGAAGAAATTACTCCTGGATTTGGTATGCCAAAACTAGAGTCAGAGGATATCGAATTAAAACTTCGCAGTAAAAAAAATGCGGAGGCTATGCTAAATTTAGCGGATGAAATTACCTCTGAGATGTCAGGCGAAGAACAATCTCCTCACCCTAAAGTTGAGGAGAAGGTTATTCGAACTAAAGAACGTGTTCAAGAGAGCACTGCTCGCGAACAAGCTAAAAGCAGGCTTTCAATGGGACCGAAATATATGGAAGCTTTATCTCACGTATCTTCCGTTGCTGATATTAGATCTATTGAAACAGAATTGCCAATTCTTAAAGTAAAAGTTGAGGTTTCCCCATTAACTGGTTCAGAGGAACAAGCCCTAAAAACAGCTGCTGTTTCACCAGAATCTTTTCTTAAAAAATTAGATGAATTGTTATTTCATCATACAAAATTTCAAAATGTAAGATTTGAATCATATAATCAATTTTTAGCTAATCTTTTTCCACCTGATAAAACAATGTTGATTTGGGCTCTTTTAAATGCTACCTATTTAGTTCTTCCAACTATGGAAAAACAATGTGAAAGCTGTGGTGAAATGTATCTAGTGGATGCGGCGCCATCTGAATTAATTCATGAAGATTCAATTACAAAAATTTGGGATAGTGAGCTACCGCCGACAGAGGATAGAATTATTCAATCGGCTTTAGATGGTTATCTTGTATTTGAGCTAGGAATGCCGTCAGAAAGAGATCGACTAATTGTTACAAAACTTCTAAACCCGGAGCAAGCAAAAGAAAATATTAACCAGACAGGCGGACTACTTTCCTATACTGATAATCTTATTTTCTTTACAAAAGCAATTGTTGTTGGTGAAGGGGATGATAGAATTGTACTAACTGACCTAATTCAGGATATTGCGCCATTCCTTAGAAATCTCCCACCTAAAGTTGCAGACGCTGTAAAAAATCAAATTGATTTGGATATGTATTCAGAATACATGCCAGAATTTTATTTGAATACAACTTGCAGACATTGTGGAAATAAAGAAAGAATCGATGTTGATCCTGAAGTAGCCTTTTTTCGTAAGGCCGTATCTCTTTAATGCCGATCGGGAAGGGGTATGGATCAACGAATTACGACGGTTTATGTCTTATAAGAGAATTCAGGAAATTGGATTCTCTTGGCAATATGAAGAAATTTTAGCTTTACCTATTTTTATGAGAGAGGAAATATATAGAACTCTCGATGAATTTCTTGAGGAGGAAAGACAAGCTATGGAACAGACAAAGAATATACAATAAAAAATAGAGAGTAAAAATATGCTATTACATGAATTTAATAATTATCTTGAAAATGCTATGATTCTATTTGATAAATTGGAGTATCTCGAGCAGTTGGGTGAAACCAACCAGAGAATGCATGAACTGTATAAAGAATTTAAAAAGATTATACTTTTAGAGGCTGTTACTGATAGTATCAAACAGCTTTATGATTTTCTCGAAATGTTTGGTGTAGAAATAGAATTATATTATGATAAAAGAATTTCAATGATATTAATACGTAAGGAAAGCGAAAGCTAACCTTACGTTTTCCTGTCTTTTTTATTTTAGAATTACTTCAAATACTATAAATATATTAACATTAGTAGGAAACAACAGTTTTGTTTTCGGCGCTTAAGCGCCTCGTAATGCTTTGAGTTATAATACTCAGTAGGCTGGTCACAGCCTTTAATCCAAATTATATAAGGAGATAAAATGAAAAATAAAAATTATGATTACAATAAGGCGTTTGCCTCTTATTATAAGTGGCAAGTTATAGGCGGTGTTGCCTTTATGGCAACATCGTTTATTATGGGAGCGATGTTTGGTATTCTTAAGATTGATGCTGAGACCGCAATAGCCGCAGCGGTCGTATCAGCGTTGATCGTTATGATAATTGCCTACATTGTAGGTATGATAAAAATGGCCAAAGAATGGCCAACCGGAGAGGTGAATGGATTTTGGAGCGGCTTTAAGGTGGTTGTCTTAAACTTTGCCCTATTGGGATATCGTGAGGTCCCTATTAAAGAGCTTCCATGGAAGGCAGTATTTACCTGGGGGATTATTGCCGTGGCAGCTAGTCCACAATTGGTTAATTATCTGATAGTTGGTCAGGTGCAGGAGTATATCGTTACTATGGTCATGTCCATTATGGTTATGCCAGTGGTAATCGTCCTGATGTACTCCATCGGAAGAGCAATTCGTCTCGTAATTAAATAGAGGAGAGTGGGTTAAAACCCACTTTAATTTAAATTTAAAATTAAATAAAGGATATAAAATGAAAAAGTTTTTCTTACTTTTCTTGGCACTTGGTGCTGCTGCTTTCGCTGGTGAAAACATTAAAACCCCAAAACAGGTTTGGGAAAAAACAGTTGCACTTAAACTAAACACCTCTAAGGTATTTACTCAAGAGGAATGTAACCTAACCTGGGAATATATCAAAAAAGTCCCAGCAAAAGGAGATGTCGATTATTTCTACAAAAATATGACGTATCTCCTTTATTTTGATTTGTGTCGGGTTGAGTACAACACGCCACAATATAATGAGTACCATGATTGGGCTCAGTCAGTGATCCCTCCAGAAGAGCGGGATCACTTTACCGGTGAATGCCGGAAAATGGAATATAAGATGTTGGATGCCACAGAAAAAGTGGCATTTAACCTGGAAGCGTTTAATAAAACGCAAAACGTTGGATTTTTACAGCTCGCCGAGGATTATCGTCGTATCATGCAGTTGACAGCCATGATGTTAAATGCGAGTTGTTCAGCCCAAATGTCCGCAGAAACTAAACGGACACTTGGGCTCCTGAGATGAGACAAGTAGGCTTCCTGAGAGGAAGCCTACTTGTCTTGGTGTTCCTTTTTTTTGAGGGATGCTCTTCATATCCTTATCAAAATTCATCTCCCCGCTATATCACCCCCAGATATAACTACGGGTATTCTGGAAAATATCACAATAGAGGAGGGTATCACACGAATAACTATTGGCATAAAGGAAATCATTCTTATACGTATAGATCCAAGTATAAACATACTGAGAGTGGGTATTACTATGAAAGTTATACCAGACATTAATAATATTAAAAACCGAAGGAGAAATAATGCCAAAAATTAAAGCATTAGCTGAATCAATCAACGCTTACATAGCAATGAATGAAAAAAAAGAACTTACCGCGAAACAACAAGAAGTTGTAATCAAAGCAAGAGAAGAAATTTTCAAATCCCTTGAAACTAGTTCAGGTAATGAAATCAGTAAAAAAAAGCTGAAAAAACTCGAGGAACGTTTGGACAAAATTTTCAATGAAGTTATTGATATATTTTCAGATAATGGAAATCCGGAAATCCAGGAAACCATGGAGGCGAATGCCGCGAATACTGAGAAGGATGTCAAAAAAATTGAGAAGTCCGGACCCAAAAAAGATGCAAAAAACCAGAAAGATCAAAAAAAGATTAAAAAGATTAAAGATAAAAAATCTAAAAATATTAAGGAACCTAAGAAAGATAAGACTGATAAAAAAGTAGCCCCTGAATCTTTTAACCAGGAATCAGTTATGGAGTTGCTTGCTCATCTCAACATAAAGTCAGATGCTCAAGGAATAGCTCTTTTGACCGTTATCAATATTCTAGAAAATATCAATAAAACGCTTAAAAAACTTATTAATAATAAATAAAGATTATTTTCGAGCAATTGCTCCTTTTGAGCAAAGACTCGTTTTTAATGTAAAAAAGGGATGACATGGACATTAAAAATTTGGTAAAGGATTTTCGCAGTAAGAAATTGCCTCCTGATAACTTTCTAAGAATACATTATAAAAAAGTAATTTTGATACTCTAATCGAGTACCAAAAGCTTGTACGTATTTATGAAAAAAAAGATAATATTGAAATTCGAAGATTAGACGTGTCCGAAGAAAAATTTTTCAATCGCGAAAAAAGTGTCCATTTCGATGGGAGGGATTCCTCGATGAAAAAAACTATAGTCAGTCATAACTATCGAGAGGTTCAAAAGTTTTTTTTGGAGGCGGAAGAATTAGCAATCTCCAAGAAAACAGAAGATACTTGTGTTATTGATATGCAATTGAAAGCAACTAAAATCAATGATGGTAAAAATGGTGTTAGATTTGAATTTAGGATTGTATTCTTTACTCTAAAAACAAGACAACAGGTAGAGGTAATCGCGAAAAATAAAACTAAACGTTTAATTAATTCTTTGTATGATGAGTGGCGACACGCCACTCCTGAAAAGATAGTTAACACCTACTCATATATTTTACCAAAAGAATTACTTAATGATTTTCTCGAAGAAAAAACTAATTTTGAGGAATTCATGAGAGGACTTTGGATAGCAAGACATGCTGAAGATATTAAAAAAAGAAAAGGATAAAAATGCTAGAAAGATTAAAATTCGATGAATTTAAAGGTACAGGTTTCGAGTTCAATGACTTCGAAGTAGATTTTCAGAAATTGGCAGTACTTGTTGGAGTAAATGGGTCTGGTAAAACTATGATTCTCAAAACAGCTTGGTTTTCTAGCCTGGCTTTAAACATCTATAAAACATTGGCTCTTGCTGGGGTGCCAAATATTGACGAAATGTTTACCAATGAAGTAAACGCAATGTTTGAATTAACTTATCATCAATCGGAGGAGTTAAATGGAGCAATCCAAATTTCAGATAGAGATTTAGATATCTTTGAATTTAGTCTAATAACGCGTAATGGTAAATTAGATAATTTTCAATTGAATATTTTTGATAAAGAAAAATTTGATCACGGCGTTGTTGAGAATGTTCGATTTAATTCGAAAAATGCTCGTACATTCGAACAATACGAAAATTATATTAAAATTCGAAAAACAATTGGGATTGATCGAATTACCTCAAACGATGATGTGAAAAAACTTGCAGAATTTTATAGACTTTACGATATTTTATGGTTTGAAGATATAAAAAACACCATAGATGGTTTTAGCGAATCACCGGAGACCCTTGACTCATTGTTAGGTGTTTTAGGCCCTATTTTAGATGGAGACGCTGGGTTTAAAGATATGGAAGTATTCAAAGGGAATGTAAAGATTATTGCTAAAGATAGCCTACTTTATATCCATGATGAAGATGGACACCATAAATCATTTTCCTCTCTGGGCTCTGGTGAACAATCCATACTTATGATGTTTCTTTTTACTAGAAACTAGGAGGTAGCAATGACAAAATATTATGCTGAAACAGGTTCTCTTAGATTACCAATGCTAAAAAATTTTCCAAACCATTTTCCGATGTTTATTATGGCCTCGGAGGCTGAGCTTAGAAAACTTAATGCTACTATGGTAAAAGCATCTCAATACGGATTTAGTATGTCTAAACGAAAAGTATGTTTTACTTTGGGATGTCAAGAGGGAATGACACACGAGGAACTTTTTAATAAATTAAAAACTTTACCGGAAATTTCAAAAGAAAAATACGAATTTTTATTAGAGATCCCCCACTGGAATCCAATAAAAGAAGCGACACATATACTGGAATCTTTTATAGAAATGATGGAAGAGTCCCGTCGATTAGGGGAGGAAATGGAATTACCAAAGGTAATTTCGGATGCTTTCGAAAAGGCGCAAGAAAAAAATGAAATCCGTATGAATGTAAGATAACACCTTACAGGAAAAGAAGAGGGCACGAGCCCTCTTCTTTTTTTTGTAATATTTTTTTATTTTATTCGAATTATTCGAAAATATAATTTAGTTGACCGGTAAGGCCGCTATTTACTAATTCTTCGTAAATGGCAGGACTTGAATTACCAGCGTCATAACGGACAGTCCTTAGAATATCAACCGCTTTTGCAATAACATCTGGGTTGGTTTCATCTAATGGGAATCCATCAAATCTATATTGAACGGTTGGTCTAGCCACACCGTTATCTGTAATATTTGAATCATAAGCTGATTTAAGATCGGTAATTGGAAATACACCATCAAAATAATCAACTTTAATAATATCACCAGCATTCCAATCGGCAGCATTAAGCTTAGTAACTGGCTTGGTTTGAATTACCATGCAAGTACCTTTATATTCATGAGGTGCAAATAAACTACCTCCAGAAACGCCAGTAACCCCTCCAAAATAAGGATTTAGATATTGAGTCCATTGTCTATGAATTCTAAAGATTGGTGCTCCCCAATAATCTCTAAATTGAAGACTGAAATTTCGATCGATAGTTTGACCGGTAATGAAACTTGCGTCTACACCACCTTGACCCATAATATCTTCAGTTTTTAGTTGTCTGTCCCCTGGTGGTGTATACCCTTCAGCAGCAGATAAAGTATAAACAAGTGCTTGGTCCGCCGTTATAAATCCTGTTTGATCTCCAGCAGCTGCTGGAAATAAATCCAAAGGGAATCCAAAGAATACATAAAAATATCCCTTTACATATGGATGGCTATCCGTATCTCTATTAGCACCCCCTAGATATCTATTTACATCTGGAGAGTGACTATGGTTGAGGTTATTTCTATCAAGAGAAACCCCATAAGCTGTATTAAAAGCCATGTTTGATCCTTTTTATATTATATTTATTTATTTAATATTTAGATTAAGAGTAAATACTCTTAATCTTTTACTAGTAGACTGTAATAGGAACTTCAATTTTTTCAATGGTTCCTATTGGTCTTACTGCTACAGATACAATAAGTTTAAGTTCCTCTTCTACAAACATCGGAGTAACATTAATTTCTGAGAAGATGCCATCTGTGGTATTACTATCTGTTACCAGCCATCTAGCCATATATTTCTCGGTTCTTGTTTTTGCACTAAGAAGAACATTCTCAAGAGCTTTTCTCTGTAATAGATCCTTAAGAATTTTCGGTAGGTCTTTACGCATTCTATGAATAACTTTTACCACGTTAATTCTTGAAAGTTTACTTGCGGATTTATAAGCAGTTAACTGATCAATAAAATAAATACCATCGATTTCTTTAATGATTGTGTTAATCTGAACACCTCTTAGTCTTTCAATATCAGCTGATTTTGCGATATAAGAAAGTTTTGCGCCGGCAACAGGCAATTGGCCTTTTACAATATTCGCCATCGGTTCTGTAATAGAAATTTCTTCATCTGTTTGAAGATGATTTAAAAGCGCGTAATAGTTACTAGGACAAGTAATTCTCGTACCCATTTCTGCCATATAATGGTTATCATTATTTTGACCACTATAAATTGCGGTATTATAAGAACTTAAATAAACTTCTTCAATTCTCATTAGATAATCATCTTCTGGTTTGATTTCTCTTGGTAAAGAAATTAGTGGCATTGTGAATCCAATTTCATCCGCCATCTCAACGATAGCATTCATAACATCAATATCTTGTGTCCAATCAGGTACATAATCAAAATCCAATTCTGGATAAAGTACTTCATGAATAACCTCATTATTATTAAAGAATTCAATTAATAGCTGTTTAGCATCTTCTGAAGTTCCACTTCCTGGCACATATCCCAAATTTAGACGACCATCTCTAATTAAATTCTCGCCGTTAAACCCACCTTGCATCTGCCATAAAGTCTGATTCAATCCATTTCCTATAAGCTGGTTATATAATTTTTGTCTTAAGGTAACATGAGGTATTTTGCCAATAACATATTTACTATTTGGATCGAAAACTTTATCATCCGGATCATGAGGATTTAACATTATATATGATTCATAAAAACTTGAAATCCCATCAATATATAATGGATGAATTGGATTACTTAATGTTCCTTCATCAGAGACCATCACAAGACCATTCGCAATACGAATTGAAACTGTTTTTCTTTCGCCTGTCATAGGATCATTATAATATGTATAAACTGCTTCCTTTCCTGGGATAATAGTTGATTTTTTCTCAAATTCTCCCATCGAGTTAACAACCAACTCAATATTTTTATTTCTACCGTAAATCCCAACATCTTTAAGGATTAAACGATTTGCGCCTGGAGTTCCGAGAGCATCTTTAGTTAATTCGTCAATACTTAAATCTTTATAAAATTCAGGTAAAAAACTTTCGTTAAGATAGAATTCAAGGAAATCATTGCTTTCTTTAAACTTATCATTAATATAAAGTGATTCACCTGTAATAGTACTAATAATAGGCATCAAAGATACTGGATCTTCGTTAATAAGTGAAACCGGGAATTCATCGGAAACTTTTCTTTGACCATTTACTGTCTGTTCAAAAATAGTAGCTTTTAAGAAGTTAAATTTATATCTAACGTCACCTTCTTCATCACTGTAGTATTTTTCGATATCATATGCCGGTCTAAATTGCACGAATAAATCATTATATCCTTCACCAGAAGCTTTTGCTATAAGAGCTCCAAATATATGAGAATAATCTCCCGGTTTAACACTATGTAATCTTACTTTTTGTCCTGCAGAAAGAGGGGTACTAAATCTAAGGGTAACCCCATCATCAGCCAAATAATCATTACGTCCAAGAACTACCCCTTCAACTGTCACTAGAGTAAAGATTGTGTTATATTCATGACCTGTTAGTTGTTTTACATCAAGAACAACAGTATTATCTTCCTGAACTTGCATTTCATGTATATGAAATTCTGGTTCATAAATAGTATTATTAATAGCACTATGAACATGAACAACATCGTGTTGAACAAGACCATCGCCACCGATACCCCCAATATGAAATTCGATTGTTTGACCATCTGTTGCAGTATAATCAGAATTCATTAATTCAATTCCATTAACTGTGATCCAAACATCATTTGGATCATATTCAACATTAATAGTGCTTCTATTGTCCGGTGAAATATATTCGAATCTTACCCATTCTATTTCCCCGTCAGCTGGATCATAATTTTCGAGTACCGTATAAACATTGATAATTTTATCACCACGAATTGGCTCGCTGAATACAATCTGCTGACCATTCTGAGCGCTATAAGAATCAAAAGATAATTCAAACCCATTTAAATAAACCGCAACATTTTTTGGATTATATTCAATAAAAACAGATTCCTGTCCATCAGTAGCTATAACTTCCAATTCCTTTGGTTCGATTGGTGGTACAGTCAATCCTTCGTCCGCATCAATCTCTGCTTTAATTGTATCCGGATCAATAATATTATCACGAGTAACTGTTGAATTATCAGTCTTAAATAGCAAGTTAGCGAAAAGAGCATCACTTGGCATTAGTCTTTTAAAAATCAAATTTCTTGTTTTTGTAAGGGTATCAATCCCGTACATTAACCCAAGTCCGTATCTTTTAATATCTATATCACCTAAAGTAAACTTCATGGTATCCGCATCTGCGAAATTATAGAATTTATCCTCTCCGTATTTACTAAATCCAGCAATTAGAACAGAGCGTCCCTCCACGATCATAGGTTGAACGTAACTTCTATCGATTACTGATGTAAAAACACCTGGAATATTATATGTCATTTTTTTATCCTCTTATTTTAATTTTTTAGTTATTCTTGTATATTTATTTGTGTATGTAATTTATACAAGAATATACCATTCAATCATGATGCCATCTGCATCTTCCAACCATTTATCCAAAGTTGTAAATCTTGCAAATAGAATATAATTGCCTGTTGGATTTCCATTTGAATCATATTCAACCGCGTAAAGACCTGCTTCATTGAAACGAAATGGTTTATCCATTGGTTCCCCGATAATTGGTGGATTAGCGTTGGCGTCTCCCGCCTGTAGATACATGGTATATCTAATTGCTGTGTAAGCCTGAACAACCGTTTCTCCAGTACCACCTCCGAGCAAATTACCGTCATTAATAGTATGGTTCTCTTGAACAATCGTAATTTCTCCATCGAGCTCAATTCTTTTTAATTTTCCATCATCGATATAATCCGGCTCAACGCCGCCGGCAGATGGTTCACGAATAACAACTCGATTTTGCAAATCAATATCATCATCAAAAGGACCAATTGTAGTTGGAGGACAATCATTAGTTGTACCACCATCTCCTACCCCAAAATGGGTAATTTTATAATTGGTATAATCGTTTGGATTATCACCGGGCCGTATGGCTAACAGTTGGGCAATATATTCACGACCAACGAGAACAACCAGGTTTTCCTCATCCGCTAAAAGATTACCTTTTAAATCATAAACTTTTGGTTTACCGACTACAGATTTTTGTAATCCAGAGCGTAATTTTCCACTATCGTCGGAAAGGATTTCACTCTTCTCCGAAGCGGACATTAGTCCGCTTTTATGATTATCGCTTGGGGCCAAAACCTTTTCGTCCAAATGAATCACTTTTTCCATATTTTTACCTTCATTGTATTTATTCATACATTTTCCTTTTTATAAACTTATTTAATGGCTGCGTTTAAAACTTCTACTAGATATTTCTTTGTTCTAGCGGTTTTTAAACAGACGCTTGAACGACTAATCTTTTTTGGTCCACTATCATCACCAAAATTAAGGGTTAATCCACTAGTTGGTTGAATGCCCTGTATAATTTTTGCTTCGAATTTATCATCTATTTTTAAATGCGAACGATGAATAGTATTAACTTCTGTCCAATTAAAATCTCTATAATTATATTCATCGAATACACCTATCGTTAAATGGTTACCATGCATTGATCTTTTCGGAATATAACTATGTTTATTCGTCATTTTTAATTGAAATTTTTTCCAGTCTATCCCGCGTATAGGTGTCTGTATACTTCTTTGACCTGTTTTAAGATTAAATCTATTGCTCTCGTCATAACACACGGTATTCCATTTATCTTTAATCAATACCTTTTGAATCAAGTCATTCATATACTCCATTTCAATAGGAAAGAAATATCGAATAAATAAATCCATTACCGGATTAAAATACCATGTTAAAAAATCTGCTTCAATAAACAATTCGCCAAATAATACATCAATATAATCTAAAACCCACTGTTCATTTAAATTAAATTCTGGATTAGCATATGTACCATTTAAGAAAATACTATAAATATATACATAAAAATCAAAGATAACTTCATTATCATTTGAACTTATATTTAAGGCATTTTGGAATTCTTCTTTTAATAAAGGATATCTTCTTTCCATTTCTTCCGATAATTCATCAAAAGTTCTATAGCAAGTCCGGACAGTCTTTTTTAGATTTAAGAAAAATTGCCATCTTCTTCTTAAATTTTCAATTTCAGAACGGTTATTTCTTCTAGCCGTAGAATAATCATTTAATAAATCCTGCATGCTAAAAAGATAGGTCTCTCTATCTTTTTGCCATAATAATATTTCATTATAATTTGGATCATTTGGATCTAAATCTGATAAATCGGTTTTTTCAAATGGAAGATAGGCCCCTTCGTTCGTCGGGATTAAAAAATCCCAATCCTCATTTTTTGATTTAGTAATTGCAGCCTTGAAATAAGTGGTTATGAATTCGACATCACTTAGATTTAAAGTTTCTTCGAAATTAAATCTATTCTTAAATATAGAAGTTTTTCCTTGAAGGTAGGTTGTACCATATCCTCGTATACCATCTAAAAAGGTATCCATATTATTTATAACTTCTTCGCCGATAGATAATTGAATGTAAATTAGATTGGTAGACATTGGCCAAAAATTATAATCTTTAAAATTTTGCAATTCCATTAAATATTTTCTTGTTTGGTTAACCGGAATTTGAGGGTGCGTTATTATATTACTTTCATCTGCGATTTGAATTGGGTCCAATCGATACTCTAATCTAAATCCAGATGAAGTCGGAATTTTATAAACTTTAATATTATAGAAATTTATACGCCTAAATATATTTTCAAATATACTTCCAAAAATTTTAAAAATTTCTTTTGAGCCTTTATTTTGATAGAGTCTCTCTAGTTGATGTCCAATATCTTTTTTCAGATAACCTTTTAATTTTTTTGTATATTTTTTGTCAATACCATAATTTGCAAAAGCCACCTCCTGCATTCTTTCATTAAGATTGAATTCAAACATATTAAAAAGTTCTTCCGGTTTTTTAATATAAATATCCTCTAGAAAGAGGTCTAAAACCTCTTTCATCATATCCTTACTTTTTAAATCTCGAAAAGCAGGCAATTCCATAATTATATCATTTAGATTTGATATATCTTCCATTTTAATAGGTTTCATTTTTCCTCCTTTTCATTTTATCCGCCGACAACTTTACCGGCATTTGGCCAGATAGCACCATCACGGAAAGTAATATATAGTGGAACACTACATGGCATATTTTCAAATTGTTGACATTGTTTTATGGGATTATCACCAGCTAAAGCACCGTTATAATCCCAGAATAAATCACCGGCGTCATCAGTGCTGACTTGCGATATACAATCACCTATAAAATTTGGATCAAACATATCACAACATTTTCTATCACATGTTTTATCTTTTAATTGTTCATCTGTTATTAACGGCTCCAATAATTTTACCAAAGTTACAACAAGCATATATAATTCACGATGACACTCTAGCTCTTCAATAAGTTCAGGAGGACAATTTCCGCACTCGCCAGCTAGTATCTCACTCAGATTAAATAATTCACCAGATGTCATTTCTGGTTGATAACTTAAACATGTAAAAGTATCCCAGTAATCTTTTTTAGCGATAATGATATTATCTGGATTATTTGGATCCGGTAATTCATATGAAGGGAGAATCCATTCAATTGGTATTTTAGCGGTTCCTATTCCAAAAATTGGTTTTAAATCGAGGGTTGGAAAAAGTTTTTTAAGTCTTTTTAGAATTGTATTAAGAAATACAAGTGGTCTCGCTGATTCGCAATTTCTTGTAGATGGTGTTTCTTCTGGCCAGTCTGGATCTGTTGGCCACCCAGGAAAATCGGGTCCTGGTGGCCAAGTCGGCCAGGATGGTCCAGTAGGGACACCAGGCCAATCAGGACCTTCTGGTGTGTCAACCCCGCATATATTTTCCCAATCAACTGGGCTACCTCCATCTCGACAAAGCCCATACCAACCATTTTGCTCATCATACCAATTATTAATCCAGGATACTATTTTATCTCTACAATCAACAATTTCCCCCTTATGTTCGCATAAATCTTCATTAAGAAATTTAAAATTTTCAGTATCCCAACAATATATTTCATTAATACGCACATGTTCCAGAGTATCTACATGCATTGGAGCTGTTTCAAAATCTACTTGATATAAGTTTAATTTACCCATGGATGTTCTCATATATCTAACATTGGTTATACGAAATAATTCTGTTCTTTCAGTTGTTCCATCAAACGGATAAAATCGAAATATATCACCGGGAAGAGGTTTATCGATAAGAAACATACTAAAAGAGCCGCTCGCGACATTCGAAGTTCCTTGGCGTTGTTGATCATAACCAACCTGATATGTTAATGGCGTCATATTGATTGTGGGAATAAAATGGTATAAATCATACACAAAATCTTTATATGCGTTTTGCATTCTGGTATCATCCAGCCCATCAAAGTTTTTACTCATATCAACTCTAATATGCCAATACTCGATACTCAATCCAGATTGATTCCCATACTTGGTGAGTATACCAGCAGTCTGTTCTAAATAATCGGCATATAAATTATATTGATAATCTGTTAAGTTTTTTTTGCTTGCAAAATCACTCATTGCTTTCCTTTCTCTGTAATTACTTTAAATTTCTAATCTATAAATAAGCCGATCCTGCTGTATATTAGCAAAAACCTCTATTAACCATGAATCTGCCCCAATATCTGACTCTTGATTTTTTATTATTATATCTTTCACATAAACCAGATCTCCATATAAAGCGTTAAAATTTCGTATAAAGAAATTAATCTCGGCTTCAATTTCAAGTTGTTGAACTATATAATTTTTAGTTTGGACTGCTAGTTTTATTTCAGTTCCAAAGTCATTAGCAAATGGTAAACTCCCAGGCATCGTCTTTAAAAAATAAATAAATTCTTTTGTAAAAAATTCTTTGATATCTATAATTAAAGAATAATAATTTAAATCAAAATTAATATCAGTTAATATATTATAGGTTCCGAAATTTTGTGCGTAATCAGGATTCGTTCGATATATTCCATTAAAATACAAAATAATTATATAATAAAGTTCACTATAATCTATCTCTAGGTTATAGTCTCCAATCGGATATTTAGTATCCTTATATACAAGAGCATCATAGGTATAAGAGCCAACTGTAATTGTAACTAAATCCCCTGCTCTTGCGTCACCAGAAACTAAACCAGTAATCAGAATCGATTCCGTATTTGGATTAATATCCTGGATTTCTTCAAGGTCTATATTTGGTACTGGACGTTGCAAATCAATCAAAATTACTTCTGTATCTTTCGCTTGATTTCCTAATAAATCTGATGTCCTTGCTTCGACTAAATAATGGGTACCATCTACTAATTTTTCAACTCTTTCGCGTGGTACTACAACCTCGAATGAATTATTCTCTATTATTGTTTCATAATCATAACCGTTAAGAGATATAGTAATCGGTCGACCAGATTCGATATCTTCTGTTATACCATTTATAAGTAAATCGGAGTGATATTCGTACTCGTTTATAAATCCAGAACTTGGTGGAAATAAATCAAGAGTGGCCGTTGTATCTATACCAAAGGTTTGGGTAGCAGAAGTTGATCCAAAATCATGTGGCGAATAATTCCATTCACCACTAACCTCGAGAGTATGAGTGCCATCGATTAATTCAATAGGACATTCGAACCTCCAAAAATTATTAATAATTGGTATTTCTTCATATTTGTGTTCCTGACCATCAATAAAAATCGTTAAACTTCCTGTTATCCCAAATGCTTCTCCAGAAAAAACAGGTTTTGTATTATTAATAACGCCTATCGGATTAATTATAATATTCGGTGTAATTATTTTAATAGTAGAAGTTATACCTTCGGTATCTGTAGATGTTTTTAGTTCTCCAGTAACCTTAACAACATAATCGCCATCCGGTAAAAAATCTGCCGTTGGTATTTCAAATTCCCAATTGCTGATAGTGGTCGTATCGTCAAAATTAATAATATAATTTTTGGTAATGGATGATATGAGCTCCAACGTTAAAGGGGATTTAATACCGTATGTTTCGCCACTAAAGGTTGGTCTATGATTAGTCGTTATACTATCATTTTCAACGGTAATATACGGTGTAGTGGAAATATTCGATGTCGGAAGAATATTATATGTTTCTGAATCACTGGCTGTAACAACAGTCCCATCCGAGTCTCTAACTTGGATTGAAGCAGTCACAATATTAGAAGAATTCTCAAGAAAAATTTCAGTTGGTATATTGGCGTCAAATCTAAGAATTGGATCACCTGCTACACCTAAAAATTCGTCAGTCGGGACTTTTATGGCGCACGTATCAAAATCTGGATCATAATAACTTGGACAATCCTCTTGAAGCTGGTCACCATCTTTGCACGAAGTACACCACTCTGGAGGGGTACTCGTTTCACATCTCTCTATATATTTATCAAAAAATTCTTCGACTTCTGGTATATTCGAAAATTGTTCCATAAATCGATCAACTCTTATTAACGATCTCATACTTAACTCTTCATATTCGGCATAACCATCTCGATGTAAAAACTCCATTCCAATTTTTATTCTATTTTCCATATCAATAGTTTTGAACTTTAATTTACCTTCTTCGTCGAAGGAACCAAGAGGTAAATAATTTGCAATCTGAGGAAGGGTTTCCATATCATCATAATATAAGTATATATTTTCGTCGTCCAATCTAAGAAAGATATCTATATCAAAATCTTTTAAGCCTAAAAACATGTTTTGCTCCTTTATAGCAATTGCTCAGAAATAGCAAAACTTCTATTTCTTTTATATATTCTTTGTTGAAATAACAATAACCGGTGTTTAATTGTTCAGTAAAAAGAATATCCTTATTTTTTATTTATATATTATACTTTAGAATAAAGCATAAAACTATAAATATATTAACATTAGTAGGAAACAACAGTTTTGTTTTCGGCGCTTAAGCGCCTCGTAATGCTTTGAGTTATAATACTCAGGCTGGTCACAGTCCAATCTATCTATTAAAGGATCTAAAATGAAACCTAAAGAAGTTAAAAAATGGAATATAATATATTCCGATCTCAAAAATATGTTAAAGTTACGTCCTGAACTTATAACTAATATTGAGTTCATGGATAAATTATCCCGAGCGCGCCATATGGTTCGTTCTACTAAAACATAAGGAGGTAAAAAATGAGAAAAATTGTATTGGAAGATTTTTTCCTTGAAAATAATCTTTCATTCGAGCATTGGTTGGATCTTTTTGCGGAGGAGGAAGAGATTCAAACTACTAAAAGAAAACTTCTCGAAAAAAAAATTTTTAAAAAAATAGTGTCAAGTTATAAAATAGAATTCAGTTTATTACTTATTTGGTGTATTGATAGTCCATCTAATTTAATCAGAATTATACCAAATGCAGATATTTGGGATGAAACCGGTTTCGACCTTTATAAAATTGAAAGGATCTCTGAGGAAATAGAGCAAAAGTGGGCATCGTTTTGTGTTAATAGAGGTATTAGCCTTGATGACAAGGCTACAAAGAATAATTTTAGTCTACGACGAACTGGTAGAAAAACAGGGTTAAACAGACCGCATGTAATAAGAAAAAAAGTTCTTCGAATGAATAATTTTTTTAATTTTAAAAAATATAGAAAGAAAGGAAATTTATGAAAAAGAGTCCTTGGGAAAATACATTATTTTTAATCATGGTAATAATAACTTCCGTTACTGGTATGATGTTTGCTTTTTTTGCGTATTCAAGTCATAATAAAGTTGCCGAAAAAATGTTTAAAATTAATAAAGGATATGTTGAGTGTCTGGTTATAAATCCATATAATAAGCGAGCCTCAAAAGTTGTTTGGCAAAAAGAATGTCAACCTATCGTTTATATTCAAAAAAATAAAGAAGAAAAAAAGGGAGAAAAAAATGGGAATTAGTGAATTAACTGATAGCGCAATATCTTCGATTAGTTTTGCAGTAACGATTATATTCGTAATCTGTTCGATAACCCTTCTTTTTATATATAGTTGGGTTACAGATAACGAACTATCTAAAATGATGATTGACCATCATTATCAAGAATGTGCTGTATATATTCCGAATACAGGAAATGTTTTACATCTGTGGCAAAAAGAATGTCAAGTTATTGAAATGTATTCATATATACCACCTAAGAAACGATAAAAAGAATTTTTTATGAGAAAAAAGATTTCTGCAGATGAACAACGAAAGATGAGGATTACCGGGCCAATCTTTCATAAAGAAATTAAGGTCGATATTAATGGTACAGAAAAAATCTTTGTGCTTGTCCTATATGTTAGAGAGGACGGTGCTCTAATTTATAGTACCTATTCAGACCGTCCGCCTTATATTGGAAATTCCAGAATTTTAAAATTTAAAAATGGTTGGGTAATCTATGGAACATCGCACTTTTTATTTCATGATATTCAGATAGAATGGGTAAAAACAGATAAGGGGTTATCAATATATGGTAAAATTTATAATTATAAGGGATTCAATTCCGCTCCTAATTTGATTTCATCATTTGAGTTATTAGATCCATTAGATCTAAAAATGATAAGAGCGACCAGAGAATCAAAAGCCCGCCAATTTCAAAAAGAAATAAAAACGAAAAGGAATCAGAATGAAAAATGAAGAATGTTCAGAAATTAGAAAAAAATATTCGACTATACCTAACTGGATAAAAAGGGAAGTGGTTCTAAAAAAAAATCTTTCGGAGGAGGAAACCCTTCATTTTGAGAAGTTTTATAGGTCACATCCGTACGGTGGTCTCTTAACCGCTTTTCTTGATGCGTCTCAAGAAGTTCAAAAAAAAATAGGGCCTGGTTTATCCGCTTTTATTAACTCGAGAAGGGATAGTTTCACGAATAAAATATATCCATTTAATAAAACCTATGAAAGGACTGAATATAAGGCGTATATCAAGTATATTACCAATACCAATATTTCTGATGCAAATAAACTAGTTTTTATCCGCCAATTATACTTCAACAATAGTTGGAGGGTGTCGCTTCATAATATACCGGAGGATAAAATCATATTTAATAACCCTAAATATGATGATATCGTAAAATATAGAATTCCTCTTTATGGTATTAGGCAGGCTTTTAAAACTAGAAACATCAAGGATCTTCAAATATTTGGGTGTTTGACTCCAGGTCATATTTATAACTATTCATTTTTAACTGCTTTAAAAAAATGGGCCTCTATTAAAGAACTCGAAGAAATTTTTAGTGCCAATCCGAGATTATCCTCTCCCCAGATCTATGTGCTGTCTGATGACATTATATCACAATTCGATCAAGAAGTTCTTCGTTCCCTAAGTTTCTATAAAACGGAACTCCTAAAATTTCTTAAAGAAGAATTTATTACCGAGGAAATGGCAGATAAAGCTGTATCAAAATCTGGTAAGGCATTTTTATATCTTCCAAAAAAAATGCAGACAGACAAAAGATTTAAAATCGCTTTAAAAAAAGCACCATCTATCATGGGCCTAATACCAAAAGAAGAACATACAAATAGGCTTAAATTAAAGGCATCATTAGTTACACCAAAAGCCACCAAATATTTTAAAAATTAAAAGAGAAAAAGGGAGAAAAAATGGAAGTCAAAGAGGGAAATCAATATTTATTAACCTTTCCAAACGGTAAAAGTTGTAAATGTACTTTGAAAGAAAAACAATATCTAATATGTAACTATCATTATGTATTTGAACCACTTGCAGAAGATGACCGCCTATTCAATAAACATGAAAATTGGAAATCTCTCGGATGGGAAAGTCCATATTGGTTTGTAATCCCGGAAGAAATTTTTAGAATGGCAAATCCTGAACTACTTGTTAATGGAGAACTATTGTCATCAGAAGAAAAAAATAATAGATATATTAATGAAAAGGTTATTATTATTGATGAGTTTACTCCTAATGATATCAAAATAAGTCCGTCTCGTTGTTCTGTAGCTCTGGATGATCTACTCGAATTTGCAAAAAAAAATGATTTAACAGAAGCTCAGTTAGATATGGTAACCAGTGCTGCCCAAAGATACGTCAAAAAATTGCAAAGTGCTATCAATGAGGATTAATAAAGAGGAGTAGGAGTAGTAGATGCAAGATAAAAATATCGAACCAATGGATTTTAAGATTGGTTGTCATTATTATACAAGACAAGGAGAACTTGTTCGTATAACTTCTAAAAAAAAAGATAACGATTCTTTATTTCCAATTATTGGTAAATATATAACGGGTAAATACGCTGGAAAATATATGCAATGGCGAAAAAATGGCCAATTTAAATTTCCAACAGCGGAGGGGATAGATCTAAAAGACGATCAAGATATTATTTATATCGCGGCAGATAGAAATAAAATTCTTAAATGTTATTTTAACCAAAAGGCAAAAAATGAAAATTAAGGTTGGAAACCACTATCGTTTATATAATAATGAGGTTATTAAAGTTATAGCGATAGAAGGTAGTTCAAAATATCCGGTAGTTGGTGAAATAATTACCGGAGAATTACTTAATAAAATATCGACTTGGAAATCAAATGGTCGATTTGGTTGGAAAAATAATACAAGCGCTCAGCATTCATTTGATATCAAAGAAGAAATCCAGGACAGCAAAGAATTACTTCGGTTGTATTTTGATATGGAAAAGAAGGAATAGATAAATGAAAAAATGGATTAAACATGGTTCAGGTGATCTAAGACACGCTGTGGGATCATTTAACCTCCCTTTAATATATACAGAATATTCAAGAGAAAAATTAAGAGCAGCGATATACTTACTATATCCAACTGTAAAAAAACAATATAATTGCAAAACCCAGATGGAGTTATTTATCGTCAAATTGAAAAAAACTCCTTCCTCCTATTTAAAAAATAAGGATATTGTTCTAGTTTTTGATATTGAAGCCAAAGATTTCAAGGCTTTTCGGTTTGATCAAGATCAAAAAGAATGGTTAAGTGCATCAATCGATACACAAAAAGAGCTTTCTAATATAGAAAATCAGGATAAAATCGAATTCGAAGAATTATCAGAGTATTTAAATTCATCTCTAATAAAATTAAAGATGAAGATTAAAACGCAAAACCTTGTGGATATTGAATATAATTAAAAGAATCAAAAAGAAATCAAAAAGAAATTAAAAAAGGAATTAAAAATGAAAGTTCCAATTAATGGTAACTTATATAAGGTTGAAGTCAAATACGATAAAGGGGTTTATAAAGAGAGAGGAAGAGACCGTCAGTATAATTATATGATAATTACATTCGACGGAATTAACATCGATTATTATCGCGAAGTGACTCTCGCCGATGATGATCCAAATTATATATGGAAACCGGAAGACCTGCTTTCAATAATCGCAGAAATACAATGCTCTCCAAATATCCCTTATAAATTTCCATGCTACTAAAAGGAGCAAAATATGAAAAAATGGCCTAGATTATATAAAAAAAGTAAAACCGGTGCGATTGTAATCTGTGATATTATCGTCGATGGCGATAACATTAAATTAACAACTGGTCAACTTGATGGTGAGAAGATCGACCATTGGACAAAGTGCTGCCCAAAAAATGTTGGTCGTGCTAATGAAACTTCGGCAGAAGATCAAGCCCTAAAAGAGGCGGAAGCTAAATGGGTAAAGAAAAAGAAAAACGGGTATGTTGAAGACCCAAGTGGAGAACTTGTTGTAAAACTTCCAATGAAGGTCAAGAAATACCAAGACCAAATTAAGAATGTAAAATTTCCATGTTGGGTTTCCAGAAAACTTAATGGTCTGAACGGAGAATTTCGTTTAGAAGGAGAAGAGCTTAAGCTATATTCGCGAGGCGGTGATGAATATTCAATACCTGAACATATGCGCAGTGAAGTTCTCGAGGCTATGAAAGCACTAAAGACAAAAACACTTAATGGTGAAATTTACAAACATGGTATGCATTTGCAGGACATTACCTCCGCAGTTAAAAAACATAATTCCGATACTCCAAGTCTGGAATTCCATATTTTTGAAATTCCGGACAACCCAAATGAATATCGAGATAAAGTTCATCTATTGCATACCTGGGATAATTCCAAGTGGGAATATGTTAAGGTAGTCCGGGCCGTAAAAGCAATGAATGCTCAGGAGATTGACGAACTTTTCGAAAAAGCAATCGCCAAAGGTTATGAAGGTATTATTATACGTAATGAAGATTGTATATACCAATACAATGTACGTTCCTCTCAGGTATTTAAATATAAAAAAGCCCTTGATGCAGAATACAAAATTGTCGGTTATAATATCGATAAAAAGGGTCACCCTGTATTTGTATGCACAACCGGAGACCATGAATTTAAGGTCAAAGTTAAAGGTACTGACGAAGAACGTAAAAATATTGCTGCTAAGGCGGATACCTGGATCGGTCAATGGCTTAAGATCGAATTTGAAATGTTATCAAAAGATAATAAGCCATTGAAGCCTGTTGGTTTAGGCTTGAGAAAGTGTGATAATGAGGGAAACCCTCTCGAGTAAAATAATAAAAGGAGACTTTAATGAAAAAAAGAATAGTAATTGAGATGGATTATGATGTTGGAGATGAAATTTATATTTTATATTATGGTTATGTTCGTCGAGGGCTCGTACGGGCGGTAGATATCTCTTATAATCAAAAAAATAAACTTCCAGTTGTACACTATCAACTTGGAATTTATAGATTAGGTTCAAAACTTAATTCGATTGAAAGAGTTTATAAACCTAATCCGGAGGATAACAAAAACCTTCTTTTTTCTAATAAAAAAGATGCGGTATTCAAATGGATGGAACTAAATAAAATAACTCCGAATGAAATGCTTCAAGATTTTTTCCAGATTCAAAGGGAGTAATTATGAAAATACCTGAAGTTGGAGAATATTGGTATGCCCTAGATAAACAACTAGTAAAGATTTTGAAGGTTAATATACGGGCCAGTGAAGGATGGAGCGCGCTTGTTGAGGTAGTACCAACTAAAAAGAAAAGATTGATTCGCGATTCCAATAGGGCCAATATAGAGAAAAAAAATATAATCGATAGCCAGGAAACTGATAAACGTAAAATTTTACTGGGGTATTTAGGAGAAAATAATGGAAGCGAATCTTGAACTTAAATTGGTAGAGGTCTTTCCAAGACTAATTAAAGGTCAATATTGGAAAACCTACGGAGGCAAAAATCTTGTTAAGATTGTTGGTGGATCATATCCTGAAAGTGTTATAGCCGCTGTATTAATGTGTAGCTCCCCAATAAAGCTAAATTATCCAAATATGATATTAACACATACATCTGATATTCAACCAAATACTCCGATTAATCCATATGGAATTAATATTATTGATGGGGAGCCGCACCCGTGGGCTTTAACAGAAATTGAAACGGATAATGCAAAAATTCTAGCGGCTGTTCTTGGAAAGGATCTTAAATGAATAATATAAAATTAGTTGCTCGATTTCAACCTGGTCAATATTGGAGAACTTTTGATCACAGGCATCTTGTTAAGATTCTATCGTGTGACGAAATTGTTGCAGCGAAAGCAATTGTGGTTGGATTAGACATTGAAGTAATATATGATAACGTTTGGATTCCTTCTAATAATCTGGATAGGGATGAATCAAAAGATGCCCCTTTTAATCCTAGAACCATCACCCGTAATGGTTATCTTTATCTTTATAACGAAGAGGATGCACCCATGCATGAATTCGCTTTAACTAAGATAGAAACTGATCCTCGAATAATTTTAAAAGCTGAACTAGGGCAAAAATTATGCTTTGGCGATATTTAAGATATTTTTATCTTTCTTTTAAATACAGAGATTTTCAACCAAATATATACAAACACTTAAAACATTTTACCCTTATTCATACTTTCAATTTGATAGTAATGGGTTGCTGTTTTGTATTAAATATTTTTAATGTCGTCGATGTTTTAATGATTGGGGATGACTGGTATTGGGGAGCAGCGAGCTTTGTCGCCTCATTCATATGTCTATTTTCGGTAGTTGATACCATTAGTAAGAATAAAGAAATGAAAGAGAAAAATAAAGATGTTCTTCATGTTTATAACGAAAAAATAAAAATCTGGAAATATTTACTTGGTGTTGGTGAATTTCAGGAACCAAAAGTTATATCCCCAGATGATCCAGAGGAATTGTCTCGTCTTCAAGATATTCTTCGTAAATATTTAAAAAGTTTAGAGCCAATGTTAGAGCTTGGATTTCCAAAAAGGAGATATTTAAAGCTTAAAATGAAAATCGGTTGATTAATAAAGGAGATTATATGAAAAAACCATGGGAAATGAAACATAAAAAAACATGTATGATTTGTAAAGAATCCTATATTGCAAACTCCGCCCGAGGAAATTGTTGTGGCAAAGAAGAATGCTTAAAAATGAAAATGCGTTTGTATAACCAAACTAAAAAATACAAAAGAAAAGCCAGTAAAACCAAAGATCCGAAGCTTAAGAAACAGTATTTAGAATGGGCTAAATCTAAAACGATTATTCCAGAAACAAGAGAATGTTATGAATGTGGGGTAGAATTTATTCTTAAAAATGGAATGACCAAATATTGTGGTGACGACTGTAAAAAAATTGGTGAGAATAAACAGCAGATGAAACGCTACTATGAAAGGCGTAAAAAAGAAAAATATGAGCATGATCAAATCGGCGAAACAACTTCTCTCAAAAGATTAATGGATGAATATGAATCACTCAAAGCAAGAAAAATCGATCCATATTTTTTAAGTCGAGGCAAAACCTCAAATGGTGCTGGGATAGCATTAACTGATGGATATTAACCAAAGATTATTTTCGAGCAATTGCTATAAAGGAGCAAAACATGGAATTAGTAGTAACCCCTAAATTTAAACTTGATAGTAATGTTTATGTGATGTACAATGACCGAATTCGTAAAGCAGTTATCAAAGAAATAAATGTTAAATTTGAAAGTGGCTACACGAGACCGACCATTAAATATAAATTCGGATTATATTCTGAGGATTCGCGTAGGTCTCGTATAGTATCTACCTATGAAACAGGAGATATAAAAAATAAAATTTTTAATACAAAAAAAGAGGCAGCTTACAGTTGGTTGGCTAAACAAGGATTAACTCCGGGGGAAACCCTTCAGGAATTTTTCAAAAGTCCAAATTAACGCACTAAGGAATTTTTATGGCGTATGACCCAAAATTTAAAATTAACCAACCTGTATATGTTTTCGCGGATAACTTTCATAAAATATATGAGGGTATTGTTATAGAAATTAAAATTAAACGTCATTCAACAATGACACAGCATGGTATCGGATACAATACTATTTTTGAATATGTTGTTCAATCCGATAAAAACGAATTCTCAACTAAGGTTCTTTCCGAATGTCGAGTATTCTCTAGTAAAAAAGAGGCAGCTTACAGTTGGTTGGATAATCAAGGATTAACGCCTTCTGATGTTGTTCAAGGTTACTTTGAAAGCAAAAAAATGGAGTAGTACAATAATGGAAAAATATATACTTCATTGGAAGAATTTCTTAAATGTGAAGGTGGGATCACCTTAAAAGAGTTTCTTGAAACAATAGATGACCATTATGCAGATAAAATCTCCGGTTTGTTAAATGAAATTCCATCTGCAGTTTTGTCTAGCTCTTTGGATTGGGCTTATTCTCAGCGTGGATTACATTACTGGTGTGCACTAAATGAAAAATGGTTACTTAATGTTGATAGATGTGAGATTAAAAAATAAAAATAACCCTTCGCCAAAAATTGGTTTTAGACCATAAAGATAAGGAGGCATATAATTCGAATATATACCGAAATTTTAATAAGAATATTGTCTGACAGGAAATGGAGTAGGGTTAATCCCCCCTACTCCATTTCGTTATTTTCTTGTTCTGATTTTTGATCTTTTTGTGATTTTGCTCCAGCAGCCCCACTCACGGCACTCCCAAGACCCCAAGCGAATAATGGTTTAAGATAGTCATCCATATTTTTACCACCGTTAAAATAAACATCAAGTCCAGCCCCAAGTGCGCCACCTAAAGCGGCAACACCTGCTCCTTTAAGATAGGGTTTGGCTGCGTCCAATTTCGAACCTTCGATTAATTCTTCTATCTTCTTTTCAATTTCATAATTCATTACATTTCCTTTAAATTATTTTTGTAATAGATTCAGGAATAATTGGTTTCCTTATCTTAGCAGAAAGTCGTGGTATAAAAGTAGCTAATTCTTTTTTATCACCATACCTAAAATTCTTGTCAAGATATTGATTCCAATTATCTAGAATATGTTTAATTTTTGAAGAGTTTACATATGTCTCTGGGGTTAAATAACCGTAGTGAGCCCGCGTAAATTTATCTAACATCTTTCGATATTCCTCTTCATTCTTATTACCATTTATTCTTACATGATTCGCCCATATACCTTTTTTAAATTCTCTATTTTCTTCAGGTACACCTAATAATCCAAGTGGGACTATAAAAGAGTTTTGATTTTTAAGAATATCTATTTTATATTCATATATTGGCCCATTGCCCCAAGCCTTAAAACCATTAGAACGAAAGCGTTGTATCCATTCTGGGCTTATTGGAGCTAACATCGCATTAAAATACTTTGAATTATCTAATCCTCTATCATCATTAATCCGAATTTCTGGAAATTTAATTGAGCTATAATAATAAACATATCGTTGTGGATCATTATTATTAAATACTTCTTCAATAAGCTTTTCTATTTTATATTCAATCATTATATCCCTTTTAGTCTTTGTTATTAATATAGCAAATATACATATAATATAATTATGCACTATTAAAGTCGAGATAGAGGAGACTTAAAAAATGACAAAGATAATGAATAAAAAATATATGGATTTTCTAGAGTTTTGTGAAAATTACCAACTACTAAATTCCCAAAAACGATTAAAGGGATTATCAAAATTTAAGGGTGAATCCAAAAAATATCGAATTATAGCGGAAAAGAAATTAAAAGAGATTACTTCCTTTGTGCAGAACGCATCAAATCAAGTTAGAATGAGATATATTCTACATAATATAACAGAAGATAATATCCATTGTCCAGTCGATGGATGCTCGGGTAAACGAGGATGGTCGCAAAAAAATTCAAGATTTGAATTGGTATGTGATCGCCGGGATAAAAACCATCTAGATTATATTAGAAAAATTCGTCAGGAAAGAGCAAAGGAAAGCCAATTAAAAAAATATGATGGTTGGGCAGCACAAACAGAAGATTTTAAAGAAAAAAGAACTACTACCAATTTAAAAAAATATGGTAAAAAAACCTTTGCCGAAACAGAGACTTTTAAAAGATTTATGTCTGAAAATAAAGAAGAGTTCAACCAAAAAAGAGAAACTACTAATTTAGAAAAATATGGGGTTAAATACATCTGTTGGAATAAAGATTTGCGTAATAAATGTATAAAAAATACTAGAAAACAATTACAAAAAAAATATGGTAATTTCGTTATTTCCCCAGGACTTATAAATCTTAAAAATCTTAAAGATCTTAATAAAGAGTTTATAGAAAAAAATTTTATAATGGAAGATGGAACTTTTGATCTAGTAGGGATGCAGACTTATTTTGGATTTATGTCTAATAGTCAACCCTATCTTTATTTAAAGAAGTTCAAAATCAAGTTTAATCATAAAGGAGGTGGCTTTAATCCAGACAAGCCGGCAATACTTTATTACTTATACGATCCACAAGAAGATCTATATAAAATAGGCATTACTAATAAAACCATAGAGGAACGCTTTGGTAAAAGCTTTTGCTCAAACAGAGCAATTGCTATATTAGAGCAAACCCATTTTGATAACGGCTTGGACGCATATCTAGCCGAGCAAGAAATATTAGAAGCTTTTGGGTATGCACGTTGCGAGAACCCAAGCTGGCCCGAGGAATTGGGAGGACGGACTGAATTCTTTAAAGAAGATATATTAAACAGAAATGCCAAAATATCAGACGCTGCCGAATATTATAGGTTTGTAAAAGAACATCCTGGAAATTTTTTAAATAAAACGGGCATGTTCGTCGGTCCTAAAAAAGTTCCGTCGGAATATAAAGAGGTATATCATGAGTTAAGAAACCAATTAAAAGAAATTACTAATTGGATGCCAATAAATTCTACGGATATCCAACGTATGAGAGTACTTAAACATAATTTAAATAAAACAGATTATTTTTGTCCAGTATGTTCTGAGCCACGGGAATATAATACAAAAAAGCAAGATTTTATGATTACATGCAATAAAAAAGATAAAGAACATCTTGCTTATGTTTATAAACATATTTCTGATTCTCGTGAAAAAACTAATCTTCTTAAATACGGCACAAGGTCATATACTGACACTGATGAATTCAAAGAAAAATCGTTAAAAACCGTTTTAGATAAACACCAGGTTAATAATGTTTTTAAGTCCAAAGAAATTCAACAGAAAATAAATAAAACTAATCTGGCAAAATATGGCGGCCACCCAATGCAAAATAAAGAAATCAAGAAAAGAAACAGAAATTCTATTCTTAAAAATTTACCTTATTTATGTACATCTCCATCACAATTACATATCAAAAATAAAGATAAACTTAATAAAGAATATCTCGAAGAGAATTTTCTTGATAATGGTTATATAAAATTAGAGGAAATGAGAGAATTCTTTAATATTTCAAATTCCGCTTGTTATTATTATATGAAAAATAATAACATCAAAATAAAATATAAAGATGGCGGTTTTAATCCGGATGAACCAGCTATACTTTATTATTTATACGATCCACAAGAAGATCTATATAAAATAGGCATTACTAATAAAACCATAGAGGAACGCTTTGGTAAAAGCTTTTGCTCAAATAGAGCAATTGCTATATTAGAGCAAACCCATTTTGATAACGGCTTGGACGCATATCTAGCCGAGCAGGAAATATTAGAAGCTTTTGGGTATGCACGATGTGAGAACCCCAGCTGGCCTGAAACCAAAGGTGGGCGGACAGAATTCTTTAAAGAAGATATATTGAGATTAGGACGCTAGCGTCCTAATCGTTTTCCTGTGTTAAAATAAAGACAGGAAAATCTTAGCCCAAAGGGCTAAGATTTAAAACCTTATGGTTGATAAGGTGTAAATGTTCCGAAGTATGGATCATAATTATCGAATACGATTGTTCCGATACCTTCAGGTCTAACAACTCCCATCCATGTTCTAGATTTAATGAATGTTCTACGGATACTGTTAGTAGTTTCAGTAATGATATAAAGAGGTTTATACATTACCATTACAAGTGAACTCTGTCCAAGAGTTGGAGCTTCAGTAATAAGGTGAACTAGGTCTGGTCTTACAGCGTAAGATTCAACAATTTCAAGTTTACCAAATGAACCAACAGAACCACTGAATCCAGTTTGTCCTGACATACCTTCAAATCTAACTGCAAATTCTTGCAGTGATTTAAGGATAGCCGCTGTATCAATACCACATACAAGGTATTGTACATCCATGTTATTCTGACGTCTCATTCTTTCGATCAATGCGTTCATAGCAGGAACGAAGTTTTTGAAGATATCCTGGATAGTTACTGGTCTAAGACCTGTAGCACCACCATCTCCGAATGAACTCATATCAACACGAACAACTTGTCCAATTGTTTCAGCAAATGGCATGTTAGCTTCAAGAAGATCAGCGATTTCATAATCTCTGTTCAATTTAATCTGATCTTTAACGTGATTTTTAAGCTCAGCAAGAATATTGATATCATAAAGAGCTTTCCAATCCTGGATTACTTCCTCTAGGTTTTCAACTTCGAAGCTATCTTCAATATCCGCATCGATATCAATGATATCTTGTTTTGGATAAGATTTAACAACTTGACGTCCATTACCATTACCAAACATTCTGAATTTAGCTTTCGCTGTATCAAATGTAACTGGGTTAGCATTTCCACTAATTGTAACTACAGACCATGTAACATCACCTGTTTCAAAGTCAACCTGTGCTTGTAGTTTATATTCACCAACATCAGTACCATCATCAACAGTAAAGTTATACATGATATTACCACGAGCATCAGCTTGTGCATTAACAGCAACAGTACCTGCAGATGTTTCAAGGCTAGAAATTCTGAAATTTCTTTTAGAAATTCTGAAATCACCTTTTTGTACGTTCATAATATCAAAGAGGTTATCAACAGGGTTAGTATCGATTTCTTTGTATTGTGGACGAATCATCTGTGTAGCTGTTGGGAATAGATACTCTTTAGTAGCACCAGTCTCATCAATTACTTTTGCAATCCATCTCAATCTTGGAATAGTCATTGTTGGTTTGTCATATGGATAAACAGTAACAACTTTTGCAAGCATTGGATCAGCATAGATATTAATTAGCATCGGGAATGATGCGACAGCATAAGCAATAGCCTGTGGAGAAGTCAAGATAGAACTCGCTTCTTCAATAAACATTTCTCTTTCTCTATCAAGAATTGGGCGAATTGTACGAGCTGTAGATTCTTCCAAATTCTCTGTCAATTTATCAATATACATTTCATAGTAGCTATCATCTGTAATAGTGCTAGCTGCAGAAAGTGCGTCCTCGAATAGGTCACTATGGTCTTTAATAAAAGAATCATAGTTCTCCATAATCAATCTTGAAGTATTTTCAATCATTTTATAATCTCCGTTTTTAAATTTATAAATTTAAAGCCGGCCCCTTCTGGAACCAATCTTTATTTTAATTTTGGGTACGACCTTATGGTCTTTTTCGGTAAATGGTTACTAACGGGCAGTTAGTAATTCTCCCAGTATTGTTTTGTTCTGTCTTTAATTTAAAGAGATTTAACTTTTACCTTAGGAATACTGGTATCTCTAACTACTTCGTTAATTAAATATTCAACAGCCTCTTCTAATGGAGCTACTGTACATATATTACCAATACACACTCGTTTTGGCATATTTTCATTAATTTGATCATCTAATCCGCCTAGATTGGTTAACCCAGTTAGACCATTTTCTTCTAAAAGCATTTTATTTTCTTGTAATTTATTACTTTCTTCAAGAATCTCTGTCTCTAAATTAGATACCAATGCGCGTTCATCTTCTCCTTCTTGGATCATCTCTAGAATTACACTACTATCATGACTTGGGTTAGCAACAACATCATAAGTTAATGCTTTAATTCCTCGAGCCATAACCTCGACAATTCCTGCACCTTTATTTCTAGTTTCACCAAACGCTCTAAGACTAAATCCAACAGTTACACCATCTTTTAAAAGACAGTATAAATCCATACCAGCCCTATTACTCAGAGTTTCGCAAATACCATATATAGCATTCCCATCCCACTCAAGATCTTTAATTAGCATACATGCTCTTTCAAGACTGATAGTACTTGATCTTTTAATTTTTGAGGATTGGTCTCCTTGGGGTTGTGGGTGATCCAGTTCCCCAACCAATTTTCTAGCGACAGCCTTTTCTTTTAATTGATTATAAACTTCTTCCAATGTTTCCGCTGGATAAACCCGTTTATTATTATTGGTAACTTCCGCTTCCTGAAGTTTAGCTCTAAACGTACATTTATATTGACCACCTGGAGTAACTGATTCCTCGAGTAGTTGTATTTCTCCACCAGCATAAGCCTGTTCGAAAATAATTTTTTTATCTTTTAATGCCATTTCGGTTCCTTTTTAAATAGATATTATTTTGTTATCAAAGTATTGTACTTACTCTGGAAAATCATTTATATTTCTATAGGTAAGTCCATAATTAGTTAAAGCAGCTTTAAATATATCGTTATCCTCTTTATAGTATATATAAATTGGTGTTTGGCTTCCTGATAAAATTTTTCTAAAAAATAATATAAAAACAATAGGAGTTTTTTCTAAATCAATTGCTATATGTATATCCCTATTTTTATCTAATTCATTTAATCCGAGAAATAAATCTGGAATATAATTCCTATTATTCTCAAAATCCTCATCGTTAAAAATCATTGTATTTCTATCTTTATTGATAAATAAGGCCAATTTTTATCCTTTAGTTATTTTTATATAATTTATACACCTTTGTTTAGAATATATCAAACCATTTTAATTTTTTTCTAAAAATAGCGTTTTAGAATTACTTCAAATACTATAAATATATTAACATTAGTAGGAAACAACAGTTTTGTTTCCGGCGCTTAAGCGCCTCGTAATGCTTTGAGTTATAATACTCAGTAGGCTGGTCACAGTCTTTAATCTAAATTATATAAGGAGATAAAATGATGACAATGTTCAAAAAAATTTTGGTTGAAATGGCCAAAGATTTCATGATCGCCAGAAACTCTGGCGACAATGAAAAAATGAAGAGTAGAAAAGAAGCGATCAGATCGCTTCTTTTCTACTCATATACTGATGTCGAGGCAGAAAGATTTTCTGCCTCGACATTCATGCCGGCGAATGCCGGCTATGTCGATATAGACGATGACGAAGGGGTGGATTGGATCCTGTAGGATCCAATCCACCCAACAATCCAACATGTATGAAATTTTAGCATTATTGTATTTGGGCGAGACCTTATTTATTTTATGTGAAATGGTAATAGATCGCAAGATGTTCGAAACAGCTAAAAATCTAGATAGATTAAGCTCTACCAAATACGAAAAAAAAGAATGGGCATATGAACGTGAGTTATACTGTTTGAATAATACAAGAATATTTGTATCATATGGAAAGGATTGTAGTTTAAAAAAACTGGTTTTTTTTAAAAAATCTAAATTTTTTGAATTAACAATTTCACTATTAATTTTTCCGGTTGTATCAATAATGATAGTTTTCCTTAGTATTCTTAAATATTTGGATGAAAAAGATTTTTCGGATATAACTGTTTTATTTAAACCTTTTAAATTGTTATATTCAAAATATATAATTCTAAAAAAATTGAAGGCGCTACATAAAAGGTTCCTAGATAATAATAGACAAAGAATTATCGCCTCTAATAATATTGGAGGACAAATACACGAAAATTTTAAAAAGGAGGAGGTATGAATTCGAAATATATACTATCCCCTACCGGTAGAAAAACCAAACTTAGAGTAGAGGCAAATATCAAAATTATTATTGTTATTTCTAATGCAAAAAAAATATATAATTTAAAGGTTATCGAGTTTATCTTACAGTCGATTTATAATAAACCATTTTTCTTTAATCCGACAGAAGATAATGTATATCAACAAGTTAATTTTATAACACTCTCTCGTAATTCAACAGGTATTTGCCGGTTTAACGACGCAAGTGATCTTCCGTCTGGTCAGCTAATAAAATTCGAGGATTTGGTTGAATCAATTCCGATGGAAATACCATCTGAATTTAATTATGAAAGATTTAATAAAAATCTAGTATAATATTAATTTTTAAATTAAAGGATAAAAATGAACTATAAAAATTTCAATATACTTGGAAAATTTCTTTGGAATCGGGTTAATATAGATATATTTAAAAAATTGCTTGAGAGAGCTACCGGCCGAGAACTTGACGACAGCTATGTCGAAGAAAATTGGAAAAAATTTCGAGAATGCCAACTTCAATACCTCATTGGATTTCCAGAGTTTTTCGATGTTGTCTGGGATTATATCGATCAAACTAACTATAAAGGATAAAAAATAAATAAAAAACAGCTTCGATGGATTGCCATAAATATGGGATTACTTTTATCGCTTATTATTGGATACGCCTATAATATACCGGTATTAGTTTTGGGTGCCGAAATTGGATTTTGGTTGGCTGCAGTAATAGGAACTATAATAGCTATTGGCTATTTAATCTATGATAGTCATCAAAAATCAAATTTTGACAAAATTTGGATATATGCTTATGACGGCAATGAAAAAATTGATAATATAGATCATCCAGATCGTACATTTATATTTCACAAGAATGTCCTCCAGAAAATCGCAGATGGGTCTGTTCCATATAAGGTTGATCTACTCTATGATATTATAGTATCATTTATATTGGTTTACTACGATTACTCTTGGTTAACTATTTTTTATCTTGTGCATATGTATGGGATATATGAAATGAAAAGAAGAGCGACAAATCTTCTTAATGGACCTTATTGGGACAGAAAAGGAAATCACAATGAAAATTAAATTTAGTCATTTTTGTGAATGGCTTCACCAAAACAATACAAGCGGGTATGAACTCATCGAAGAATCTTTCTATTCTTATGGAGAATTATCCGATGAAAATTCAGTAAAAGCCGAATTAATAGGACAAGCTTCTATATTTGATAGTCTTTTGCCTTCAAACCAAAAAAGGATTATATCTAAGCTAATGATATTTGGCAATACCAAAAGGGGTGCTGAGTTTTGGACAAAAATTAATACCTTATGGGAAAAAGAGTTTGACTTTTTAAATGACCTTCCGGAGATTAATAATAATTCGAGCAGGATTGTTGTAAATACGGGTACTTTTAAAGGTTCCCCATTATCTCTACTTCCGGAACTCAAATTATTTTTTAGGACATCCAAAGTTAGTAAAAATTATAAACATTGTTCTAAATTTAAATATCTTATTGATGGGGTTATCAATTCTACAGATGGTTTTACACAAAAACAACTTTACGATCTACCAGAAGAAAATAAAAAGGTAGTTATTGACTATAATACAATGAAAATTATTTTGGCTGATTCCTTTAAAATAACATATGGTATGTTTTATGATTGGTTTTCGACAAACGCTCCCATTACTATTAATGAATTTATCTCAAGAGCAAAAGACCATTATGTATTATCGTCGGTAGATATGAGAATTAAATTGTATAAAACTTTTGAGGGATATAATCCAAAAATTAGATATGTTATTTTAGACGCTTTCAGTTGGTCGAAATCGCCTGAAGGGTTTAGTGTATGGCATGATATTAATACCAAATTTGTCAAATGGCTAGATGAAATCTTTAATAGCCAGACAGAAACAACAGAAACAACAGAAACAACAGAAAAGGAAATTACGATGAAAAATTTTAAAGTGTTATCAAAAGCTTTCTATACCGGAGATGCTGCACGCAAACAAGAGGCTACCTCCGCAATTGAGGTTCTATTCAACGAAACTATGATTATCAAAAAAGATGAAAAAGAAGAAACTGAAAAATATAGAGGGATTACCGTATATGAAGATCTTTCCGGTCTTGAAATCATTTTTAATGGGGATATCAAGTATAATTCCTTATGGCGACAACTATTTTTGATAGATGATGAAGAATATAAAGAGAATGGTCCAAAACTCATGCTTAAAATTATAGCAGAGTATCGCAAACTTAAGAGCCCCTATGAACACAAATGGGTTCTCGATGAATGTCAGAAAAATTATCTGGATTGGCTCAACGGCGGACAAAAGAAAACTGTTCTATGGGAGTCCAACAACCGCTTGATCAAATTTAACGCTGAAAAAAGAAAGGTCACCCTTCACGAAAAAAATAATAAGACCTCTAATTGGATTAAATATCCATTTATTATCAGAACACAAGATTTGATTCTACCTGAAGAATAAAAAGGAAAAACTATGGAACTTATTATATTTTGTGTGGTTCTTTTGATTTTGATCGCACTAGTGATTGATATTCCAAAATCCAAAAAAAATAAAAAAAATGTAAATGTTTCCCACATTGAGTGGAATCCAAAAGGAAATCCGGTATTGGTAAAAAGACTACCAGCAGGTGTAGAAATTCGTCCGAGCGGTACTCAAAAAGGATACTATTCATTTATGGGTATGTCCAAAATTAGGGTAAAAGGTAGCTCTAATGCATGCATTAGCTGAATTTAAAAAAGCACTAGAGGATGCCGGTAAAACTATCTCAGATATAAATGTGGCAGTGATTCTCTTTCGTAAGCCAGATTATTCCTTAAAGATAATTCTAAATATTGATGGGGGTGGATTTACTGCCGCAGATATGGCAAGTCTAAGTTTCAACTATGATGATAATTATGGCGCGCAAGAATTGTTTGGAAAGATAGTCTTTAATGATAACACCTGGTTATCAAGGGAAGAATATGATGGAAGGGAATGGTGGACATATAACAGTTGTCCATCTTATGAGAAAATCCTTGAAAGTTGTACGGAATATCTAAATAAAGATCTTATCGATAAACTTAAATCGGAAGCTAGAAGAAAGGAGGAATAATGAAATATTACAAGATGTATACAAAGGATGGCAAAACATTCAGGGTAAAATGTGGAATTCCTTCGGGGTATAGATATGGTGAACGTTCTCAGATTCTTATTAAATTTAAACATGTTGATGATACTCAATGGATGTATCATGTGCCTAATAAAATATTTTCGAATTGTTTAGATATTTTGGATTTTTTAAGAAAAAATATTGAGAATGATCATATGATTTTCAAAATTGTCCCGTTAAAAACGTTTGAAGTTAATGAAAAGAATGGGAGGTAACATGAAATGAGATGCAATTTATCAAAAATAAGTTTAAAGCAAGAGATAGATAGATATCTAAAATCTGGAATAAACAGATATAATATTATACTTGATTTTAGTAAAGTAAAAAATATAAATTCTACTGAAGTATTTGAAATTTCTCGATATATTTTTAATGATTGGTTTCATTTCGACGATATTGCTACTGGAGGAGGAATTGCCAGAAATGAGAAAGGGTTTTCTATTGAAGATTATCCCTATATCGGGTATGGTGATGGGGGTGGAAGACAGGTACTATGCGGTATTCGACAAATATATATATATAATATATATATATATAGGGATAAACAAGTTATTGACTGTTCCAAATTTATAGAAAATTCCTTTAGAAAAAAGTTAATAAAACATTTTGATGGGCAATTACTCACTAAAAAAAATTTAAATATAGTGTAAGGAAAATAATGAAAAATTTATATTTTACAATCGGGGCTCCTGGCTCCGGTAAATCAACTTTTTTTGAAAAAAGTTCTCAGAAGATTTACGGGGATAATAGATTATTAGAATCAGTTATATCCCCGGATAAAATTAGATCTATTATTTCAACACCGACGGATAACCCGGATGGATCTAAAATTGCCAATACTTCCGATGAAAAACTTGTTTGGAATTTTATTCATGATGTATTAGATCGCAAAGCTAATCGAGGAGAATTGATTTTAGTTGATGCGGTTCACAGCAGATCAAAAGCAATCGGGGTATATAAAAAATATTCTGAAATGGGATACAGAGTAGTGGGTATTGATTTTCGTGATACCTCTTTGGAGGATATTCTTAAAAATAATAAAAATAGAGAGCCTCATAAAATTGTTCCGACTGAAATTATTGAGGCGACATACGAACGGTGCAAAACTATGGAAATACAAACATGGGTTGAACTCATTAAACCAGAAGAATTCATAGAACATTATAAACAGGTTAAAATGAATTTCGATCATTTTGATACAATTAATTTCTTTGGAGATATCCATGGTTGTGCTGACGAGCTTATCACTATGCTCGATGGATGTGGAGTTGATATAGAGCACCCAAATAAAAAAATAGCTAACGTTTTTGTAGGAGATTATTTCGATCGGGGATATGACGTTGTTCGTACATTTAAAATTCTTGATGAAATGCAAAAGAATCACTGGGTACTATTTCTCCGAGGGAACCACGAAGAACCTCTCCAGTATTACACAGAATTTATCCGAGACATGAGTTATTATATTCAAACATGGATTAGAGACACTGTAGAAAAAGATGTTGCTCAAAAGGAGCAATTGTTCGAAAAGAGCAAAGCCCTTGTCGATGAAATAGATAATAGTTATAAAAGTGATACTTTATTTAAAAAAATTAAACAATGGTTTAACCTTTTGAAATATGGGGAAAAGGTTGATCCAATTATGGAGTCGCATAATTTTATCCTCGGAAAACAGATTACAGAAAATGCTGAAATCTATATTAAAATCCCAGAGTATGAAAAGGAAGCACTGAAAATTATGAAAGACTTTAAAAAAAGTTCATATAAACACTGGGATACTTTTATTGAAAAATTAAAGCCATATCCAATAGCGTTTGAAGAGCTTTCCAAAATGGTTAAAAAATACAAAGTACCAAAAGAACTCCAGAAAGATGAGAATGGATTTAATCTCATAAAAAGGACGTCTATTGGGACAATGAAAGAATTTGCCTTATCAGATATAAAATATACTGATATTTCTTCATTTGCTAAACGATGTGCTCAAATGTTTTATGGGGATTTTCATAAGCAAGAAATTCTTGCTACACATGGTGGGTTGGTGCGGCTGCCGGACAAATTAACACCGACATCAGATATGATTCGTGGCGTCGGGGGTTATGAAGATGCAGAATTATGTATGAAAACTTTTAGTAAACTTCATCCAAATACTATTCAAATTCACGGACATAGAAATATGAGTAGCCTACCAATAAGAGTAACAGAGAATACCTTTAATATTAACGGTGATATCGAATTGGGATTAAGAGCTGTTACTATAACGAAAAACCATGTTATTGAAACAACAGAGATTAGTCCAAAAGCATCAACCGTTGAATATTTTCACCGTTCTCAAATTGAGAGGGCAAACCGGTTTAAAGCAAAAAAACTAACGACCGAAGAAGAGGAAAAAGGGCTTTTGAATCTCTTTCAAGATCATAAATATGTAGATGTAAAAAAATTACCAAACAATATAGCTTCGGTTAACTTTACAAAAAAAGCATTTGATAATGGAGTTTGGGATCACATCACTATCAAAGCTCGTGGTTTGTTTATAAAAATAGACGATTTAAAAGAAGAGGAAACACATGTTGTGGCAAGAGGCTACCAAAAATTCTTTAATATCGGGGAGAGAAATGGATTTAAAAATCGTGATATTCGAGAATTAGCTTATCCTATTCTTGCTTTCGAAAAAGCCAATGGGTTTCTCGGATTATTATCTGTTGATGGAGATGAATGGTTTATCTCTTCCAAAACAACTACCTCCGGTCCATTCGCTGAAACTTTTCGTAAAATGATAACACCCTCTCTTAATAATGAATTAAAGGAGCAGTTGAAGAAAGATAATGTTACTCTAGTATTTGAGGTTATCGAACCGGAGATTGATCCTCATATAGAAGAATATTATGAACCTGAACTTATACTTCTTGATGCAGTTAAAAATGAACTTAATTTTAACAGAGTACCTTATGACCGTTTGCCGTCGTATATTGAAAAGATGATACCGCAAAGTATTAATGTAAGAGAAAAAAGATTAGTGAAGGTATGTGAAAAATTTAACGATTATTGGCAGCTTATCGAAAAAATTAACGAGCACCCTATATTATCAAATGACGGAATGGAAGGTCTAGTATTCGAAGATTCGAGTGAAGAACCAAATATGTTTAAATTAAAAACCGATTGGTATTTATTCTGGAAACGCATGAGAGGAATGCAGCAGCGGATCGCAACTAGAATCCTAAAAAATGGTGAAAAAACGGGAGAGTATATTCTTGAAAAAAGTATGAGGATTGCTCTAAAAAAATATCTTCATACGGCCGAAGAGTTCAAGGTATTTACCTTTATGACAGAATTGGCAGAAAAAGATATTCAAAGATTTCGAGAAATGAGTATTATCGAAATTCGTAAAAAATTTTTGGAACAACAAGAATAATAAAATTAAAGGAATTCGTAGGTTTAAACCCATGAATTCCTTTTAAAGGAGAAATAATGGCTCGACCAAAATTTAGGAGACTGCAAGCCGTAAGAATAAAAACTTTTGAAGAATTAGAAAGGGAAGGTTATAATACATCTACCATTAGTCAGGCTTCCTATTCATATATCTTTGGTAAAAAAGCTCTTATTAATACCGTAGAAAATCTTGGTTCAAAAGTTATATATAGCCTTATTTTGCAGGGTGATGAATTTAATTATAAGATATCAGAAAGATTTCTGGCTGCGGATGAATCATCAATTCATCCTAAAAAAATAGTTACTACACCAGATAAAATATTATCAAAATTTAGAAAGATTAATATTCTATAAATTAGCGGCGGGAATATCAAAGATTACAGTCATATATTGATTACCATCTTTTGATGCATAAGCTACACCAGTAGTTGGTTCTTCATAATAAATTCCGTCTTCTGTTTGCACGCTCCACGAGCCATTCTCGAGAACATTTGAAACTAGATGTTCTCCTGTACCTAATGCAATTGAAACTGTTGACAATGGTTCGGAGGTTCCACTAATTTGTAGAATGTTGTTAGTAACATATTCTACGCCTGTAACTTCTAACGGCTGATATACGTCTAAAGGATCTGGATTAATAGCATTAATAATTTCTTCTAGTATCATTTCTATTGGGACAACAGGTCTATATATTTTTGCCATATTACGTATTTGAGGGGTTTTCATAATATATGGAAAAGTAATATCCGTTGTAAAAATAACGGAGGAACTAGATTGGGTTTTATCCTTAATTTTTTGAATGAGAAATTCTTCTGGCAGGTAATTCTGAACTGCGCAGAAATTTATGATTCGAGAAATTGTACTGAAAAGGTCCATATTTATAAAGGTAGCCAAATCATTAACATGAGTAAAGGCTAACCCTCTTCTTCCGTCTTTATATATTTTTAAATCGCCTCCGGTAATTGCATCTATAATAGTTTTGGTCAGCGGCCAGTCAGAAGATTGTTCATACGAAACTATAGAAAATGGTCTAATTATCCTTAAAGATATATTTGGAATATCCAAAAGTGATAATTCACTTGATATTTTTTGTGTAGCATAATTTAATAATGGTGTAAAACTTTCCGGATTTCCCTCGGGTTGGATAATAACCATAGGGTTTAATTCATTTGGGAATTCATCACCTGCATACATTTTATCGGTACTTAGATAAACAACTTTTAATTCATCTATACTGCCTACTGATTTTAAATAATTGATAAATTTTAAGTCCGATGCCCCGAATCTTTCGAGAGTCTCATCAGAGGGTTCATGTTGATTAATATTTTCAATAGTCTCTAAATAATAAATAGTATTTATTTCATAATTTTGTACAATGGTTTTCCACCAAGAGTCGTTGACCTCATCTAAGTTAGCTGATAACCACTCTCGATCATTTTCGTTACCGAACCAAGGCGATTTATCATCTCTATCAACAGCCAATAAAAATTCAGTATCATTTCCTAAATTTTCTATAATCTGTTTAGCTACGCGAAGACCGACGATGCCACCAGCACCTGTAACTAGAATTCTTTTTCCCATTTTAATTTCCTTTATAATAAGATATTCCTTTGTTTAGAGCAATTCAAATGCTTTAGAATAAAGCATAAAACTATAAATATATTAACATTAGATGGAGAATAGATTTTTATCTTTTCTTACAGACCTCAAGCTGGAGGTAAAACGTAGCGGGGAACAACAAGCTTTTTGTTTTGTAAATATTATATAACTTTTGCTCCATTTAAAGAGAAATAATCAAGAAGATTATTTTCGAGCAATTGCTATGTTTGAGCAAAACCAATTTTTATTTTTATTAAGGAGAACCATATGGCACAAGCACAAGCAAATCTATTTGCAGGGTTAAATGAAGAGATGGCTAGTATTATAGCAGATACTGTTACGAGTGATTTTACACCGGCGAATCTCTTCGCAAAGATTTTAAGTGGCAAAAACCAAGTAAGTGAATACTTCAAGGGCCAATCTGACATTAAAAAAATTATCATCGATTTTGAAAATCTGAATGAGAACCAGAGAGGCATTGAGAAGTACACAAAACATCTCGAGAATTTTCTTTCGAGTATTGAAAATTCTACACCGGATAGATATGTAAATGAAGTTAGATTCATGACACTCGTTTTCAATTCAAGAAATATGAGAAATATCTTTATGGGAGTAGCTGGTAAATATCTTAAACCGGATCATATCGTAGAAGATATCGAAAAAATGATTAAACCAATTCCAAATACATCCTGGGAAAAACAGGAAAAAACAATTTTGGATGCACTTGGTAGAAATCTTACCGAGTTGGCGGGCAGCGGTGAACTATCAAGGGTCGTTGATCGAGAAGAAGAGATGATGAGAATCATTCAAATCCTTACTCGTCAATCAAAGTCAAATCCAGTTCTTGTTGGTGAAGCAGGCGTTGGTAAGACGGCTGTCGTCGAAAAGTTGGCTTTTGTCCTCAATGAAAAGGTAGGGGTTCCCAGTAGTTTGCATGGTTATTCCCTTTATGAAATCAGCATCCCTGCAATCATTGCAACTGGAGATATCGAGAGCAGTATCGAATCAATTATCGAAACGGCTAAAAGAGATAAATGTATTCTATTTATGGATGAAGTTCATCTGATTATGGAACAGCAAGGAAAAATTGCTAACCTCTTGAAACCAGCAATGGCTAGAGGGGATTTTAAACTAATCGGTGCAACTACAGAGGACGAATACAAAACATTCGAACATGATAAAGCGATGACTCGTCGTTTTCAACCAGTAAAAATTAACGCTCCTGAAAAAACTTCCGTATATCGAATTCTTAAATCGAAGGCACGAGAAGCAGAAGAGCTTCATAACGTTTTGATTCCGGATAGATCCCTTTTAAAGGCTATCCAACTTAGTGAAAGATATATCCAAAATAGACAACAACCAGATAAAGCGATTGATTTGATTGAGGAAGCTAGCGCAAAACTTCGTATGATTCTCGAAAGTAAACCGGAACCTCTTATTGAAATTGAGAATAAAGTATCGGATCTTGAGATCGAGCGTGAAATGATCTATGTTAAATATCCCGGACCTCCTTACGATGTGACAAATGAAAGAGATCGCAAAAAAAGCATGCAGATCGATGAAGATCTTCTCACTTATGAAAAGGAATTGAAACGTCTTACAAAGGAATATTTCGAACAACGCCAACTACTAGAAAGTGTAATTACATTTAAAGAAAAGTTGAAAGAAGCTGAAATTGAAAAAGAAGAAGCTTTGCATATCGGGGAATTTGAAAAGGCAGCAAAGATTGAAGCGGAAGATTTACCGCGCCTAAAAGAAGAGGTAAAAGTAACAGAAGAAAAACTTCTGTCATTTGCGGAAACCGCTGACGAAAACCTAATTCAAAATGTGGTAACCCCAAATATGCTTTCGCGTATTATTGAAGATCAGACCGGAATCCCGGTTACCGCTCAGGACGAAGAAGATCTCGAGAAATATCGTAATATGGAAGTTGTCTTGATGAAAGAGGTACATGGTCAAGATAAACCTATTCGTGAAATTTCAGCGGCGATCAAAAGATCGAAAGCAGGTATGAGCGATCCAAATAAACCACTTGGTAGTTTTATGTGCCTTGGGCCTACAGGGGTTGGTAAAACATATCTTGCTCAACAGATTGCAAAATTTATGTTTGACACGGATAAGGTGATGCATCGATTCGATATGAGTGAGTTTATGGAAGCTCATAGCGTTTCCCGTCTTTTCGGTTCTCCTCCTGGATATGTTGGTCATGACGAAGGAGGACAACTAACAGAGGCGGTCAAACGTAATCCATATTCAATTATTCTGTTTGATGAAATTGAAAAAGCACATCCTCGCGTATTCGATTCCCTTCTTCAAATCCTGGATGCAGGCCGCATGACAGATGGTAAAGGTGAAGTTGTAAACTTTAAAAATACAATCGTAATTATGACGTCAAACATTGGAGCGAATATTATTCGTGAAGGTTTGGAAAAAGGATATCCTCAGGATGCAATCGAGATCGCGATCTTTGATGAAATCAAAAATCATTTCCGACCAGAATTTCTGAATAGATTTGATGCAAAAGTGGTATTCAATAGCCTTGCACCACAAGCTGTAGTCGGTATTGCTGAGAGTGAACTCAATAAATTGGCAGAAAGATTATTGGCTGATAATGACATTGAGCTTCATTGGCATAAGGATATGGCTATTATGGTCACAAATAATGCATACGATGTTGCGGACGGTGCACGCCCAATTAAAAGATTTATCAATAACATTGTGGTAAATAAACTCACGGAAGCTATCCTAAATGGTGAAGCGAAACACGGAGGGACTATTTATATTCGTCCAAATCCAAATGACCCAAGTGATATTATCCTCATGCAAGTAAATCAGAAAGAGCTTAAAGAGTTTGTTGAATCTGAAACTGAAGAAATCAGTCTGGACGACGAGCTTGTTTTGAAAACAGGTGCTACCAATAAATATAAAGTTAGTTCTGATCAAATTGTTGATGCCGATGTCGATCAGAACTTCGGTTCAGATTCGTCTAAAAATCCAAAAAAATCCAAGAAACAAAAGAAATCCAAGAAAAAAAAATTTATGGATGAAGAATTTAAATTGGACACCCAAGCTGGGGATTAGGAGATATAATGAAAACAATTAAAGAAGCAATTGAAAGTAATCCATCCGAGATTGATTTAACTGATCTTTCTTCGAATATGGTACAATACAAAGTGCGGGAAAATAAACGGAAACCGGGTGAACCGATTTTCGTTCGTGAAGACGGTAAAGTTGGGTTTCCAACAATCAATAGTATCCAACTCAAAATTGGAGATATTGTCAGGGGAAAAATTCAATACGAAGAACCCAATTACTTCTTGATAGAAGTACGTGAAAAAGTTGGACAGGAGGACGAGGAGGCCTAGGCCTCCTCGATCTTTCTTTTTTTTGTATTAAAAATTTTAATTAATTTTTGATTACGCTCTTGGAGCGTGCTAGCCAAATTAATTAATTCCTCTTTTGTAAATTCATGAACCTTTGAATTTACATCAAGAATTAAATATTTTTTTGGAAAATTAGGTAAAGTTAGAGCTAAACTTAATTCTCCCGAATCACAAATAAATTCATACCCTTTAAATTCAATTGGTTCCTTTAATGACTTTTTTAGAATATCTGAATTTTTTTGGAGTTTTATACCAGTTAAAATACTTTTATCTTCCTCCCAGTTATTAATGGATTCATTCCATATATAATGAACGCCTGGTTTTTTTATTGTGGTTAAATTTTCAGGAAGAGGACCAAAAGTGTGAACCGGAGTCTCTTTCCCTGTTTCTTTGGAAAAAGTTGGGATATTTCTATAGTCTTCTACCGTTTTCCATGTTTTCGCTTTTTCATTAAAGATAACAGTATGTCTATTATCTTTTAAAGTCGGCGGTTCAATATCTGTTGAAAAACTTGGAATAAGAAAAACACCAGGCTCCTTGGGACTTTCCCGAGCCTCCGTCTCATAAAGTAATTCTCCAGTTTTCGGGCTATAGTGCCATATTTTTTTATTTGACATTATTACTTCCTTTCTTAATATTTGATACAGTACATTAATGCCATGTTTATCGGACGATTTTCATCAGCGGTCGGTACTGTTCTCGAAGCATCGAATTCCAATTTTCCCGTAACAGGACTGGTGTATGTACCATTTGCTACTTGCGAAGTATATTCCCCTTCTACTGTATTAAAGGCACCTGTCGATGGAACATTATCCTGAACGAACAGTGCATTATAATTTGAATCAGGTTCATATCCTATTTCACCAGTAATATTGCGAATTGCATCACCCTGTAGCGTTCCAAATAAACGTCCGTTGTCAACAGTTGCGCCATTAGACCAACCTCTTACAAATAATCCTCTTAAATCTGGTATTCTAAATGTGGTAGAACCATCCCCACCACCGAATGTTTCACCGATATTATTAAATAATTCAGCATATGCTGTTCGCGAAATGGTACTGCCATCACACTCTAAAAAGCCTGTTGGTGGTATTGGAGAAGCCCATGTAATAATAGCACCAGCAGGCATTATATTTTGGTTGACCCAGAATTGGCCATCATTTACCAATGTCTCACCTGGGGCTGGATTCGTAATACTAACATCCCTTAATCCACTTAGTTGTATATCTTGGACGCTTTGGGCGAGCCACATATTAGAAGCAGAGTTCCATTGTAGAACATGACCGTCTGCGCGATTTGAAGTATCAACATTACCTATATCGTCTAAAAGATTGACACTAACTTTTTTATTTTTCCATTTTCTTAAAACGGTATCCCATACAACGGTTTCACCTTCTTCAAGATTAATTAACTGAACATCTGATAATTGAGCTAATCGTATTCCGAAAGCTTCACCACTTAAAACAGTAAATACTGTAACAGTTTCACCTGCTCTTAACGGTGTATTAAAATAAATAGTTTGTCCGTCTGTAGCAATATAATCTTTTTTGGACAACTGCACACCAGAAACCCCGACCCATATAAATTCAGGATTGTACTCACAAGTGATAGTTTGTTGTCCTTCGATCCCTTCGAATTCGTATTGTTTCATGGAATCACTTCGACCAACCTGTACCCAATTATCTACCTGATAATAAAAATAAGCATGTATTCCTGTATCATAATAGGTATCACCATCTTCCAATGGATCACCGTTTGGTCGCTCAGTTGGATAACCGTTAAAATAACCAACAAACATTACATTTTGTCCGGTAGAAATCATGTTTCCTTCGTGCCAAATCGGATTACCATTAATAGTAACTACGTCAGCGACCTCAGTTAATGTTAATTCATTTATAATAGAAGTCGGATCATAGAAATCATTTCTATTTGAAATACTGGTTGACATTGTATCTAAATCGAAATAAACGCTCCCTGCCCCAAAACCTTCTACTTGAAGAGGTGCAGTATTTTTTCTAGAAGCAGCTAATGTAAGGGTAGCTTTTCCAGAATCACTTCCTTGATTATCTAGCGGATATAAACCATCTAATTCATCAAAGACAATAATATTATTTCCCATACGAATATATTTATCGGTTGCATCCATCGGATCATCTGGTGTTGAGGAAGATGGATTAATTTCTGAAATAACGCGTCTACCATTCACATATAAAACACCATCTGTTTGACCATCTGTATGCAATCTGGTGTTATAATTAACATTATTGCCAACAGTATGATGAAAATCTATTGCCCATCCAATATCAATACTACCAACCTCTTTTTCTGGATGAGCCGGATCATCTGGAAACTCACTACCACCCTCTTCCGGAGTATTACCTGACTTAATTGCTACAATATATGGTAATTGTGATTCGTTATCGATCTCTGGATTTCCGACTGCTTCACCAATCCATTCTTTATACCACGGCTCCTTTTCGTCGATTATTTGTAAACTACAAATTCCAGTATTTGGATCACGGGTACAAGTTATATATCCAAGACATAACATCTCTTCTCTATTAACATTTTGCTCCATATGTAACTCAAAAGATGGTTCAGGAGGTGGAAATTGATTGAGCCATCTATAATGTAACACGAGGCAATATTTGGCTCCTTCAACCAAAGTTGAAGTATCGAATTCAAAATACGAATCTTCTATAAAACCAATAAATTGATCATCGACAAAAGCCTGTCCTGGCTCTATTTTAATTCTAGCTACGAAATTTATATGCGAAACAAGACTTATATTAAGACCATCGATATACACAACAATGGAATCCTTTAAGGGTGCTTTACGAAAAGATGCAAAGACTCTTGCAACCATTCTTAGCCAATCATTTGGCATTCGGTCATCTGGGTTAAGTCCAACTACCCATTCACCTCGTAATTGTGTTGCCATATTTTATCCTTTATCTTTATTATTTATTACTTTATTTCTTTATTTTCCATTTGTTGTTAGCTATCCTGACCACCATATTGTCCGTGATCTTGTCCTATATCGTTATCTGGCATTAAATTTGACTCGTTCTGATCCGCCCATTTTTCAATAGGATCTGCGGTTTTATCACCATCACGATACGCTTCTTTTTCTCGGTCTTTTAATTCATCGGTCATACGCTTTTTCTCAATCTCATTGTTATATTCATTAAATAATTCCGTTAGCTGTAAAAGAATACTTCCATACATCTGATAACTTACGGCTGTTTCTAAATTAAAAACAAGATTGGAGAGTATATTTAAAAACTCTTTTAGTTGAGTAACACGCTCATACAAATCGGATTGTATATCTTCAAAATTATCCTCGAAATAGGTTAATTTATCATTTAGCTCAATAATTTTATCATATATGCTAAATTTTACAAATAACTCATTTGTCTGATCTATCTGTTGAGCTAGTAATTCCTCCTCAGATAACTGAGGTTCCCCCGTTTGAGGATCAATCGGCTGCCCTGATTCATCACCACCTTCTGCTGATGTTAAAATTGTCTGAATATCATCTTTAGATATCTTTCCAGCTTTATACATTGATATTAAATCATCTTGATCAATGGTGCCTTGGGCTAAATCTGCTGATAGCTGTTCCAAATCGGAATCTGATTCCTCTATTAAATTAGAGGCTGCACAGTGTGCAGCCTCCTCCAAATATGTTCTAATTAATGGATTTCCAAAAAAATTATCCCAACCTGTATTCATTAGTATCCTCCTCCTTGCTCACCCTGCATTAGTTTTTCTTTAAGCTCACGTTTAATGGCATCTTCACCAGATTTTTCAAGCTCTTCCCAATTAAAGTCAGGAATATATTTACGGAATAAAACCATCGGGTCAAAAGTAATTTCAGACTGCTTCAATAATCCAATTATATTACTAACTGTAGATATAATACTTTCATTGGTTTGAAGTTGTAATACCAGCGGATGATTTAATGTAATTTTAAAAAATTGACTTAATTTGAAGTCAGTATTAAGACCATTTTTCTTAAGAATTATCTCAAAAATTGAATTTAATAATTCATTTATTCCGTCTTCAAAAAATCCTTGAAGATTTGAAATAGTATGTGAAAATCCAATATTTACATTAACTAAAGATTCTCTTAGTTCAACTGCATCTCCAATATTTAGATAAACTGATGGAACACCAGTTGCAGCAATAAGTTCATTTCTCAAATCCATCATATCATTCATAGGGAGTGCCCTGTCGTGCATAGGCATAATTTCCATATCAATAAATCTTTGGCCATTCTGAGATACTATCGCTATGTCTCTGAAATCTGTCATAACCTGAGAAATATTTCTAATCGAATTCAGATTTTCATAACTTATTGATTTAGAACGTAAATCCTTTTTTACTTTTTCAACAATCTCTGGGTAATTTCTTTTGGTACCTACCTCAATATTCCATTTACGTATTACTGATGCTCTTGATAATCTTGATATAACAGAAGACATCATTGCTATCGTATACATTTTAACCGGAAGAACTATTGGATCAAAGATTGAAGTTCCATATGGTCTATATTTATCTATAGTTGTATGAAAATTAATAAGTTTATCGGACTGCAAAAATCTAAATTTTAGTTTTTGTTTTTTACGAATTTTCTCATAGGCAATTACACGAAGTGATGTTTGTAATTCATCTGGCATCTCAGAAAGGAATCCGCTATCGGCAGAGACAATTTCAGCTAATTTATTAGCTATACTAGTCACTAAGGCATCCGCCAATTGTTCTTCCTGGGCTCTATATTTCTTTTTATCACCTCGACTTGAACTTGAACCATCATTATCATCGCGAAGAAATCGTTGATACATATCAATTTCATTATTTGGATCGATGGCTTCATCTATATCTTCAATAATTAAATAACCATAGTGATTCCCATCTTTTTCAATTTTAAGGACATTAGTAGGTGGTAAAAGACGAAGATATATATCCTCGACTCCATTGAAATCTAGTGATTGAAAATCTTCAATATCAAATTCTCTATAACTTTCATAACCTTCCCCACTTTTATCAGCATTCATAACATCTGTCCAAAAATTGACGTCTCCTTCTTCTAAAATAAAACTATTGTTGGTTTTACCCAGTAACAGTTTTGCCATTTTATCATTAAATTCAGAAGGCTTAAATGAGGATTCCTCTATATGTTTCCCAAGATTGGTGCAATCTTCAAAATAGGCAAGTCTTGCGTCCCTATGTAATTTATCATCAAACTGAACATTTTCTTGAAGAATACTAATTTTGCTGTCCAAAATATCGTCTACTGGAGCCAAATCAACAATCTCTATGTAATAATCACCAAGTTTTAAAGTTTCCGGTACGATTTTATTTTTCATTTTTTGCTGTAGATCAAAATACAATAATAAGGTCTTAATAAATTTTTTAAAATTTTCTTTAATCTCGTCATCAAGACCAGCAACATAAGGATTATACTCATTATCATTAACATTTAAAAAGTTTTTTGTTTGACCATTTTTTACAAGAATATTATTAATATATACTTGAAGCATTCTGTACGCAATTGAGTTAATATTAGATATTTCTTGATATGTGTCATACATTTTTTTACGATTGGCATGCGCCGCTATATCATCAAAAATTTTAAGAATATCATCTTGACCTGAATTCATTAATTCATTAATTTTTTCTTGGGTTTCGTCTGTTTCTGGACTCAGTTTTTTTGTAATACTCTTTGCAAAATTAGATAATTCCATCTTTTGCATTTTTGAACTAAATAATTGCAGATCTTCCGCGTTTGATTGTGTAACATTTTTATATACCGTTTCAAACTGCTTATCCAATTTATTTAAAAAGTCTACATTTTCGAAAGCATTTGCTGCTATTTCCCCTGGATTAGTCTCCGTCTGCTCTACCTCGGGTTCTTCACCCCAACTCATTTCATTAATTAATTTTTTTGCCATTATAATTTCCTTATTTTGTGATTGGTATATTTTATTACCCTATGGTATTAGTTGTTCAACATTTTTACTTTTAATATTTTTAAAGGCTTCATTGAGTTTACCGGTTGAACGGAAATCGGTCTCATTCATTAAAATCATTATCTTTTCATGTATATAAATTTCAATTCCTTTTTCAGTAAAGAAACTTAATATTGACCTCTTTGTTTCAGTTGTTAATCCTCCAACTACAGAAACGTAGATTTTTTCTTTAATTTCATTTATAGTCTTTTTTTCAGGTATTTGATTATCGAGATAAATCGGCATTAGCTTTGTATATAAATGAAATTTAAATTTCTCATTAATAATTTTATCAAGAAAAGTCATTGCTTGTGCGGAATATTGAAAATCTATTTTTTGATCTTCTTTCTGTTCAATAAATATCTTTTTTATTCTTTTTTTTAAAATTCTATTTTCAATAGTTATATATATTGAATATGTAAATAAAATAGAAGATAAAATAATTATTAATAACTCAAAGTTCATCAATATATTCCTCGCTATTATCAAGATGATCTATAAGCTCATCGATCGAAACAATCATATCCGCAAAATCATCCATAACCTCTGGAATTTCATTAATCTCTAAAGAGTCTAATGAATTATCAGAGGCATGTTTAAAATTTTCATCCATCTCTTTTAAATCTGATTGTTTTTCTTTATTTTGATGAGCTTCTTTATACGCTTTCAATTTAAGCGTTTTTCCTTTCGCTTTATAAAGAACACTGAGATCAATACTATCGTCCTCTATAATTAAACCATTTTCTGGGTCCAAAGACTTCTGGACAATCTCTGTTTCTTCTTTCTCCTTGAAGAGTTCAGGCTGCATTTAATTTCCTTTTAAAATTTTATAATTTTATAGTTCTTACATCATCGTTTGTTTTAATTTTTACACCATAATCATGGACATTCATAAGACCTTGATTAATATCCGCTGGATTCTGAACGCCTAAATATTTTCTTTCGGTTTTATCATAAATACTCTTCGCCGAACTATTTGTCTGTACAGCAAAATCATTAAGCAAAGGTACCAAAGTTAGTCTTACATCAACAACGGTTGGTTGAAGCAAATGGTTAAAGGTTGTTTCGAAAGAACCTCTTATCAAAGACATATTTTGAATTCCGCCTATTCTAAAATTGGTTATACCTTGTGCTTGAATGTCCCATAAAAGCGGGAATCCATACATAATACCATTATAGGTTAATGGGCTGCTAGCTGCTAATAAATACATAATCGGCTCTAATATGTTCTTTTGAATACATTCTGGGGTACCGACTGGAGCAACCAATTTAATAAAAATTGTTAAATTTGATGAATAACTAGAACCGTTCCACATTGATGGGACCGCCATATCCATACCAAAAGCAGCTCCAGCCATTATATCCCCAATGGCAGCTTTTCCAGTTGCACCTCCAATACCGGCGGCCATATTACCTGCAAGATTAATCATTTCAGCGTGGCTATAACTCTTCAAACCTTTCTGCATCATTTTAACAGAAGCAGAAACTTTACCTGCTTTTGAGGCAATGGAATCCGCAATTGATGTTATCGCATTTTCTTCGCCATATGAATTTGAAAAAGTTTCGGTAAAAGTACTATCATTAGCAGCTAGAATTCTAATCATATCAACTTCAGCAAACTGGTTATTTAAACCGAATCCATCCCTCATGCGTCTTAATATCTGGTGAAATATTTTTTTCGATATTTTATCATCTTGTTTAAATAATCCTGTATTATTTAACATATCAGGCAGACTCGAAAAAAAACTGGATATTGATTCATTTTTTAGATCGTCACCAAATGTATAAGTCATCGGTCTTAAATCAATAACCGTAAGTCCTTTTAATAACTCTTTTGCAAAATTTCCACTAGCATCAATATTTTTATTATAACCGGGTATTCTCCCGATTATAGCTGTTCTACTTGGAACAATCATGAATATTTCCTTTAAAATTTATTATCTAATTACCACCAGGTTTTACCTCTGATCCAAGTTTGTTACCAGACGCAACCGTCATATGTAATCTATCAACGGATTGTATTAACTTGTCAGCTCCTGCAGCGTGAGTTTTTATAAGTCCGGTTAATATTTCTATTATAGCGTTTTGTTGTTCTAATGACATTTGAGCTATTTGTCCCTGGTCTTTGGAAATGCTGGCCAATAACATTTCGATTTCTTCTTTTGTATCGATTTTTGTTGGGTCTCCCCCAGCTCCGGATATATATTTCGCTTTTTCTTGTATATATTCATTAGCTTTTGTTTTTTTATTTGCCATCCAGGATTTCGCATCTTTTCTAATATTGGTAATAACGCGACCGCTTTTAACATCGTATACTTCCATATCGCCACTGCGTTTGAAGAATAGAACTCTTCCAGTAGTTGGATCAATTTTATAATCTCCTTCGTCACCATATGCATGGAATAAATCCGTGTGATCTAGCTCAAATTTAGATTTATAACGAGCTTGACGATTTTTACGATTACGCTCTGAAACTTTATTTAATTTTTCAGAATTAGTCAATGTTTTTGGATTATACATACTAGTGTAACCGGTAGCTCCTCCTGCAACCAATGCCCCAAGAATTGCTCCAGCCGCGGTACCAACAATAGGAATCATAGAGCCAATCATTGCTCCAGTCATAGCTCCGGTCAAAGCAGAATCTATAGTATTACCAACGGCATTGCTATTAAGATCAATATTTTGAAGGGCAAGATATGATAATCCCGCCGGTAGCGCAAAACGCCCAGCACCTTTAGTAGCAAAATATTTTGCTTTTTTAGCCATTGATGCTTTCGGTGCATTACCCAATGTTGTTCCAGTACTTCGTCTAACTCCAGAACTAGATGAAGTACTTATATATCCAACATCGGTTCCCCTTGAAGTTCTTCGTCTGCCCCTATTTTTATACCCTGCTCCTTTACGTCGGCGACCACTAAATCCAGTACCGAATGAACAACATCTATTTAAAAGAATAAGCTCCTCTTCCAACCAATCAGTATTTTCTTCAATTCCATCAAGTAATCCCAGGACATCCTTGAAAAATTTATTTTTTGGGCTAAATAAATCCTTCATGAATATTTTGGATGGTGTCGAAAAATTAATATAAAGGCCGTCATCTACGCGCTTTGAATTTTTTGCTAAAAGATGTATATCATTATACATTCTTATTTTATAATTATTTTCTTCTTCGAGTTCTCGTTCTTTACCCAACTTTTTCTGGGTAGTATCAACACTCATTATCTCCCGCAAATTCAAGGAATTAATACTTTCTTTAAATCCTTTATATTTACCTTGAAATTTTTTGAAGAACCCTTCTCCTGATTCTCTTTCGTGTATTTCCCCAGCTAAAAGAGCAGGAAACATACCGGCGAATAATCCTAATGGACCAAATGCCGCTGCTCCAAGGGCGCTTGTTCCGAGCGCCCCTAAACGGCTACCACCAATACCTTGTATAATTGAGGAAGTCTTTCCTGCAAAGGTTTTACGATATTCTGACTCCCCTGTTTTTTCATCAGCTTTATCCATAAGTGTAGCTACAACATTCATAAACGATTTTTTGCTATCAACACCGAGAGCAGAAGCTATATCCTTTAGCTGAAAAGCACTAAAACGAGTTAATTCATAGATTCCTGATAAAACGGTTATTGTTTTATCAGCTGCCGTTTTTCCTTTATTTAAAAGAGCAGTTACCGGCTGATTAAGAACTTCCATAAAAGTCATTGATATTCCTGTAAATTTCGAGATAGCTTGCAAAGATTCCCGTAATTTATCAGTTTCCTGCATCTTTTTTAATTTTCTAAATGGATTATTTTCACCGCCAGCTATGTAATCCATAGGATTTAAAAAACTTCCAGTTATTTCAAGAATATCTGTAAATTTCGCAGCCCCTTTATTTAAACCATATTTTGCTTGTTTTAACCATTGGATTGGTTTCATATGGTTCTGGAGTTCTTCCTTAAATTTATCCTCTTCTGAAATAAACCCGCGTGGTAAATCTTTTTCTTGGTAACCTGTTTGTCCGAACATCGCCTGAATATGATTCTGTGCCATATTTGCAGATATACGGTTGCCTTCTTTATGTTTTTGAAAGAATTCAACAAGAAATCCTAATTGAGAGGTTTGTCTTTCGATGGCAAACACTCCTTTTAAAAGAGACCACCATTTAAAATCAAGATGTCCTTGCTGTGCTTGAGAATCAATCTGCTTATCTAATCCAAGTGTAAGTGCATATTGTTTTTGGACATCTCTTGATGGAGTTATAACCGGTCTCATTGATGCGCCGCTTTTTAATAACTTATTGGGAGTTGTTTTTTCCTTTACATAATTCGCAACCTTATTTGTAAGCATTGGTGCTAGCATTGCTAATGGGATACCAGCAGCCATTAATGCTCCAGGGGAGGCTCCTGCTATTAATGAATTTAATCCCGCGCCGGCTTTACCGAGTGCACCAATACCAGTTAAATTTCCCAAACCAGTTAAACCACTAGCAGCTAAACCACCAGTTACTTTTGCTGCTCCGGCCATACCGGCTGTAATTGGGTTCGCTCCTGTAGTAAAATATGCTTTAGCTCCTTGTACAGCAGATAATAAACCATATGGGTTAGAAAATTTAGTTAGACCTCCAGCAAGATACGGCATATAGGCGGCATTCCTCATAGCTGCACCACTTATTAATCCATTATCAGGCAAGAAAGCACTCGCAGCCATCATGGCCATATATAAATTGGACATACCTGAGGTAAATCCTTTTCCTCCGGTAACACTTGTATGTAATGCATCCGCAATCCCAACTTTATCAGGGGCATTTTTCAAAACGGCTTTCTGTTTTTCCAATTCGGATAGACGTTGTTTATTTTGCATAAGACCGGACATTGCCTGTAAAGGCATCAAACCGGCCATTAGACTACCAACATATGGAGAAGCAGCAGATAATACACCATTTTTATCAGCATGGGTACTAGCCATGGAGAAAGCTCGAGCGGCACTCATCCCGAGTGGAATACTAACTTTAGCTTTCATATTTGTATTTAGAGTCTTGAGAAATTTATTTTCAAGTATTTTATTACGGTAATCTTGTTCTTCTCCTGTAATTTTACTTACAGCTTGCAAGGCCCGTATACTATTGGTATTGCTCATTAATTCTCCTTTATATAAGTAACTCTTTGTTGAAAAAAATTAAGGCACAGGAAATTTTCGAGCTTTTGCTCAAAAGTAGCAATTGCTCGAAAATAATCTTTCTTTTTTTATCTGGGTCTTGGTCTTCTTACTGGTCTTGGTGTAGCCACTCGTCGACTAGCTGAAACTGTAGTGGTTCTATTAATAGCAGAGGTTGTCCCTTGGTAGGTGCCACCATCAATAACGTCCGTAAAAATAACTTGATTATTTGTCTCGTCGACCTGCAAAAGGTAGCCGTCTGAATTGGTGTAGTCAGCCGGAGTATCATCAAGTGCAACGAATTCTGTGCGTCCAATATTGTCAGGAGATACAACTGTCCATTTGCCAAGCCCAGTATCGAATTGAAGCAAAAATCCATCGCTAGGAACTGAATCATCAACGTTATCCAAATCATTTAGTTCAAGAATAACATTACCTGTTTGGCCATTAACGCTTGATACACCGTCAGCTGTTAATAGTTCTATCCAATCAGAGGAGGTACCTGTGGTGCCACTCCCTTTAATATACGTTTTGTCAATATCCGTTCTAATTGCAACATCACCCATCTGAGCATCTAAATTTACCATCTCAAGCTCGCTATTAACTACGAAAGTTTCTGTTAATGAGAGAGGAGGCAATTGATCATCTGGAATTTTTCCATTTTCATTTAATGTTGCTACCCCATTTGCAACTGCTCGTTCTGAGTTTCTAATAAAATCCACTTCTGAGGAGGCAGTAACCTTGATTCCACCGAGGGTTATTCCATCACCAATCCAAAGAACATTTGTATCAGTAGTCCATAATAATTCTCCTAAAGCCAATAGGTGATTGGAGCGAGCGGCATCTGTTCCTCTTTTAATTCTTATCATTTTTGACATAAATCATCCTTTACTTCTTATGTTAAATCCCCGCCATCGATATCATCGGCGTACTCTTTTGTCACAAGAGTTTTTTCATCACTCGCGGCAATTTCAGCTATTGAACAACTTGGTGCTCTAACAACTCCATTTGTATATACTTCAAAACCATTCTGATAGTTTTCCCAATTAGTTCCAATACCAACCACGAATTTTGTTGGACCATTAACACTTGATTGTGGGTCTACATTGTAAGAACCAAATACTGTTTCACCATAATAATTTGATTTTGTATTATTGCCAAATACAACACTATTATCTTCACTTGCTTCCACATTTAAACCGACAGCGAAGGAGTTATAACCCGTTGCTCCATTTACACTACCCGAATCTAAACTAAGACTTAAATCAATAGCTTGATCCCCAATTTCGCCATAGTTATTTGGGTCTCTTCCTAATATCCTCCACCCTGTTTTACCATCGACCTCAATCTTTTGAAGCTGAGATGGAGATATATTCTCATTTGAAAGATCAATATATAAATCTGGATTAGCCAGAAATTGTGCAATCGTCGATCCAGGATTTAATCCAGTTTTAGAAATAATTTCTACAAATCTAGTATTACCTGTACCATCCGTACTATCATCCAAAATATGAATTGTAGAATTCAAAGGTATATTAAATACTCCAATTGAGTTTCCATCTTTAAAAGCGTATAAGGGATTTCGTTTCATTATTTATCCTTTTATTTTTCTTATCTATTTGTTTCTTTAAAAAAGCAACAGGAAATATATCTCGCTTTAGCGAGATATATTTTTGTATAATATAATTATGTGTGAACAATTACTGTTCTTTTATCCTCTGCCACATTACCATCGGAATCTTTTACTGTGTAATAAACAGCATATTCACCGGAATAGGTAGTATCAACTTGATTATCGGTAATAATATCTCCAGTAAGATCCCCGTCTTTCTCGTCTTCAGCAGTCGCCCCAGCATCGACATATGTATCTCCTTTGAGAACATACTCTGGATTATTACCAAGAATGGTAATAGTAGGACCATTAAGATCTGGCTCGACATAATCGCTTGACATTTTAATTAATGCCTGGCGAAGGTCTGTAACAGTCATTGTTCCATAGAAAGTTGGATCAATTAATTTATTGATTTCATCTTGAGTAGCGCCCATCATCTTCATAATATTTCTAAAGTCAGAAGTGCTAAGTAGTTTTTTTCTATCTACAGTTTCCATTGCGCCAGTAAGAGTTTCATAAAAATATTCAGCTGATGGCCATTCTTTAATAGCGGTTATATCTGCCCCCATTTCTTTAAGTACCAATTCAAGGTCAGAAATACTTGAGGTCCCATTTTGATATGTTTTTTCAGCAAAAATAGCTTTAAATTCATCCATTAACATGTTTTATCCTTTAATTAATTTATGTATATTTTTGTTCCGATTTTATATGCTGTCTATTGTCTCACCCGCAAATAGCCATATATAACCATATTTTGGAAATTCTGAATATTGTCCAGAATGATTAAATGTATAATGTCTTTTCGATGTTATTGTTACCAGAAATCTTGGATCATTTAAACATACACCTAAACTGCAAGAATTCATATTTGGTTCAATGTCTGAGGCTAAAGACGGACTTGGAGCATTTATTTCCACGGGATAAAGCATATATCCATTATCATCGAGACGTTCCCAGGTACGAGTAGTATAATCGAATTTTAACTGGCATCGGTAGCTTCCTGGATTGGTCCGGTATTTATCCGCGTGTAATGTATCAGTATTTTGGACTTTCGACCTATATAAATTCGGGGACCCAAAATCACCAGTAGTTTTTAATAACATTATACCATTACTCATTTCGAAATAATGTTTATATAAACCAAAATAACTGTCATCTTTTTTAAAGCTTGTTCTATCATATGCATTATAATCATCCCTTAGTAGACTTACTCGATACCAGCCATCAACAGGTGCTCGTGGAGGATACCTTTTATAGCAAAAAAAAGAATCTTTATTTCTTCTACGTCCAAATGGCATTTTTTCTCCTTTTTTTATATAGGTCTTTGTTAAATTCTTTATTTTTCTGCTTTAGAATAAAGCAAAAAAGTATATAAATATTATTAATGAAGACAAGGAGTCTTTATTATATAATGATATGAGGTATTTACATAATTAATATTATATAAATATGTGACATTAATTCTCTTTCCGAAAATCGGGCAAAGGTCCTTAGACCTCCGATAAGTTAGAGAAACGGAGAAAAGTATCGATGAGATGGTCTCATCGGCAACTAACTTCGTATTGTCTTTAATAACGGGCGGGCGGACGTCAAAAATCCCCAAAGCGTCCCAACTATCGTATAGCGCCAGCGCCGAAAGCTCAAAGAGTTCATAGGTGATAGTTGTGGAAACCCGCGTGGTGGCTTGAAACCACTGGTAATAAGGTGTAAGACCCACCTTATTCGAAAGAGGGCGTGACTGAACACGTTAAAAAGTCTGGGCGACAGTGCCCTAGAACCAAATTTTATTTTTATTTTATTAAATATTAAAAAATTCTAAAGGATATTGATGAAGCCAAACCATAGGATTTCAGTTGAACAATCGGTTGATACTAATATAAATCTAATTTTAAAAAAGGAATTTCGTATTAATATAAGACATCATAGAATACCAAAAAGTTTTAATATGACTTTATATTTTGGGATAGCTGGTTATAAAAATGAGGTAGTTATGGGCACCCATTTCCAGTATGAGAGAGGAGCGATGATTCGCTTTAATTATGGTGACATGCTATGGTATACACTATATCCATTAAATGCTATCTATTCTGATACAATTATTTTATATACTGAAATCGATGAAAATAAAAATTTGTGGGGGTATTTTGGCTCAGATATCCCTATAAATTTTGATAAAGAGGATAGAGAAATTTCAGATAAATATCTTTTATTAACCCCGGTGGAAATGAAATTTTTAAATAATGAATTAAAAAAAGATAGAAAGGCTTTTTTAGAGTGGTTAAACATAGATTAATAAAATGTGTTCCTTTGATTTATCCAGGAATACAAGCAACCTTTTATTTGTATTTGTATCTCGAAAATTATGGGTGTACACCATATAAAGTAAGTTCTGTGTTAGATCAAAAATATGTAAAAGATTTTTGGCTGGAGCAGTTTAAAACAGAAAAAGCGGTAGATAAGGTTGAACATCTTTATTTTAAATTTAGTTATTGGTTCGCATTTGAGCCGAAAATTGGTTTAAAGGTGATAATAGAATCTTCGGACCTGCATGAAAACCCAGATATAATGTATGAACGCATAATTAATGAAGGAGTTCTTCTTTTGACTGCTCCTGAATTTGAAATACATTGCAAACTTCAGGAACAATATTTTAGAAATGAAAGGGATATACAATGGGATTAGATATGTACATGACACAGAAAGTTTATATAGGTGCGGCTTATAAAGCAGAAGAGCGTCCTGGAGAACTTGAGATCAAAGCTCCATTTGGTGAGGATATATACAAAATACCTATGGCCAAAATTGAAGCAGTCGAGCTAGATTTTATGTATTGGAGAAAAGCAAATGCTATTCATAAATGGTTCGTCGATAATGTTCAAAACGGTGTGGATGATTGTGGTAATTATCTTATTGATGAAGAGATGTTGGAAAAATTATACAGAGATCTTACAAAAGCTATCCTATCCCAAGATGCCACTATTATCCCTCCCACAGAGGGTTTCTTTTTTGGAGGAGCGGAAGCGGATGAATACTACTGGAGAGAATTAAAAAGAACTCTTGAAAATATCAAGCCAATTATTGACGAAAGAAAAAACCATATGATGAACAGGACAAATTAATTAGATCCTCAGATTTTTATTATCACTCCAGTTGGTAATTTTATTGGAGCTCCAATAAAATCATAATATAAATTATTAACAATACAATTTTAATACGGAGGAATATCTATGACTAATACTACTTCGGAATATGATATTCCAAATATAGTAACATATAATGAATGGCAATTTTTAAAACAGTTTTGTAATTTAACCAAAGGCTATACCCAATTCTCGGAGGAAGAGCTAGATGAGATAGTTGTTTTTTTTGATGAAAAAAAAGATTATCTTGATTATCTTGAAAGAAAAGAAATTGAAAATATAACTCCGAGTTTTGTGCTACTTCCCAGATTCTTTTGGGAGACGCACAAAGATACAATTCCAGATCAATTTAGTCCGACTATTAATCTCGAAAATAGATTAAAAGACTTAAATACCTCGAGGGACTATAAATTTATGTTTGAAAGCAGACGTTTATCAGATCAACATCCGGTCAAATTAATTGATGGATTTGAACTGAGACCTGAGCAAGAACCAGTACTTGATTTTTTTATTGCTGAACTTAATGAAAAAACTCGACTACACGGAGTATTACAAGCTGCACCCGGTGTGGGCAAGACTGCTATGTCGATCACATTGATATCGAGATTACGAGCTCAAGGTCTCATTATTGTTCCAAATGAGGTTCTTCAAGATCAATGGGTTGAAGCGATATTACAATTTACTAATTTAACCGAAGATGATATAGGAATAATTCAAGGTTCTAATCTTAAAGCGAATCAAGATGCAATTGAAAAACCAATTTCAATTATTAAAATACAATCTCTTTTTAGTCAAATAAAAAGAAATAAATTCCACGAACTTCTTTCTTTCTATAAATTTAAGGAATTGATTGTTTATGATGAATGCCATAACAGTGGTGCTGCAACATCATACGCTAAGACCTCTAGTATATTTTTAACTCCTTTTATTCTTGGGTTAAGTGCGACCCCTTATAGAGTTGGTTTAAATGACTATTTATTAAAAACCTCGATTGGGGAAACTATATATGTAGTCGAACATCAGAATCTAGTTCCTGACATTGAAATACATAGTGTATTCGTGCCATTCACAGAAGCTGAAACCAAGAGACTGGTTTCATTAGGAGCGGATTATACCATGTTTTTAGGTATGTTTAATTCAATGATGAAATCAAAACATCAGTATTTTGAATACCTTGCTGATATTGTTAATTGGAATTATACTCAAGGGCATAATATAGTTGTATTGTTTTCTACAATAGCACTTATGGAGAAATTACAAAATGAAATTCATAAACGGCATCCTTCAATTGCCGATAAAGTCCTACTCCTTAAAGGTAAGACAAAGCAGGATGCAATGGATCTTGTCAAAGAAGCTAGAAAGGAGATTATGGGTTCTTACAAAGAGTACAAAGAAGAACTCGATGCTCTGGTTAAAAGTAAGGAACTTAAACGTAAAGAAGCCAATCAAAAGATTAAAGCGCGGCGAAAAGAGATAGACGAACATATCGAATATTTAAAAGAGCATGCTTTGGATCTATATAAACAAAAGGTTCGTGAATCCGATATTATTATTTCAAACTATAATTTACTTAGCGCCGGATTCGATAAAAGCCAGTTAAGTAATATTATATTTGGTGGAGCACCCCGTATTGGAAAAATTTCGGTAATACAATCAATTGGAAGAATAACTAGAATACATGAAGGGAAACAGAAACCACTGGTTCAATATTTTATCCCTAGTCCTTTTATTGATTTTAAAAAGAGTACTGGTATTATACTAACGAACAATATAAAGGTCCAATATCCGGAAGCCAAATTTAAATATATAGGATTTCAATCATGAGTACGACGAAATGGACAAAATGGAAATTAGAAACACGTATGTCTAAATATATAGAGAGAACTGGAAAATATAGTCCAATGAATGAATTGGAATATATTTTTCTAAAAGAGCTTTATATGTACCTAACTAAACAGGAAATGTCAAAAGAATTCAAAAAACAACTTTATACAAATTATATTAAACTTGTTAATTTAAGTTACTGGTGCAATTGCTCTGAGCCCAATCCAGAGATGCAAAAGATAATTTATAAACAATGCAATATAATTCTTGATTGGCAATATATTGGTCCGTTCACCTTTATAATGTTAAATAATAATTGGCATTATGAAAAAATGAAGCAGGTTATTGATTTATTATATAATTGGTCAATAAATCCTCATTATTATGGCTACGCCTCCGAAAAAGAATTTTTTAATAATATGAATTTCTTAAGAAAACAATTTACTGAAAATAAAGTGGATTTATATGCTGCTGTAGATAAATGGCCAAAAGAATTTCGAAAAAGATTTCATCGTTTAAAGGAGGTTCATTGATATTTGATATTGAAAAAAATAAAGAATTTTTAGCGCAGATTATTCTTACTGAGAATGATGAGTTAAAAAGCTTGGATTTAGATTTTATAATATCTGCCAGCGGTTCAGCTAAAATTCTTCAAACTCTTGAAAAGGAAAAGATAACCGAATTTATTGAATTTATTGAGGAAATTGAAAATATTCAGGAGTGGTTTAATAATCTATATAGAAGTAAATCTTTGGTTATTGAAGAATCACTTTGTGATCAATATGAAGAGGCACTTAATATAATACGAAAGTGGTTACGAACCTCCGGTGAACTTTTTAGTTTAGAAATAAAAGAAATAAAATAATAATGAATAAGAAATAAGGAATAAGGATAATATATGAAAAAATTAGCTGCCGATATAGGGTATAGTTCTACTAAGGTTAAATACGAAGGAAAGCTTTATCGTTTCCCTTCGGCTATTGCTTTTGCCACCGATTTGGGAATTGATTATGGGGAGGATGATGTAGTTAAATATAAAGGAGAAACCTATTACGTTGGTGAAGCTGCAGTCGGATTAGAGACTTTTACAACAACAGATTTCGGATTTAAACAACAATTTGATCCTGTAATTATTTATCATGTACTTAAAAAATTAAATTTAGTGGAGGATGCTGTATCGGGTAATGTTGAATTATTTTTAACATTAGCTTTAGCCGACTGGAAACATAAAGACGAATATTTAAAAGTGCTTTCTTCTTTTGAAGTAAATGGTAATCAATTGAAATTTGATAATATTACCCTACTTCCGCAGGGTGCTGGGGCATATATGCAATTTGTAGGAAAAAATGGAGTGCACCCGAGTTCAGCAGCAATCATCGATATTGGATTTAATACCATTAATTTCCTGGTTTATGAAAATGGCCAACCAAAAAAAGCTCATTCAAAAGGTTATAGTGGACATGGGGTATCGAGTATTCTTCGCCCGTTCGCAACATATCTTGAATCAACATTTAATATGCCTTTTGGAGAAGCAGAAGCCCTTAAAATTTTTATGAATAATAAATTTATTTTTAATGGAGCAGAACAACCCCAGGTTACCGAAAAAATTACAGAGCTTAAATCCCAATTCGTAAAAAAATTATTTTCTTCTGTTTTAACAGGAGAAAAAAAGATATTGGCTACTTCTGAAAAAGTAATTTTAGCTGGTGGGGGTTGCTATCTCTTAGAAGGCATTGCTTTTCCTCCAAATGTTATTTTTACCGATAAACCATATGAATTTGGAAATATTAGTGGGGTCATATAATGAAAATTATAGCTTTTACCGGTGCTAAAGGTTCGGGTAAAAATACTGCCGCGGAATATCTACGTGATAAACTTGAAAGAAAAAATGCTTTAATTATCGAGGTATCCTTCGCTGATATTCTTAAAAATATAATTCATGATAGTTTTGGTATAAAAAATTCCCAAGCGGATTTAATTAAACGGATGGATATAAAACCTTTTAATGGATTAACCCTCCGGGAAGTGTATCAGCAATTGGGGGAAGCAATTAAAACTTATATTGGGGAAAATATATGGGTTAATTTAACTCTAACAAGAACCCAAGACTTTATAGAAAATTTAAAGCCAGACTATGTTTTAGTAACAGATTTAAGATATACCAATGAAGAGGCTGCTTTACGCAAATTTGCAGAAGACTATGGATATGAATTATTTATTATTAAAATGGTAAATAAGAATCTTCCAAAAAATAATGACGTTCATGTCAGTGAAACCCAAATAGATAATATTAAAGAAGATTTTTTAATCGAAGCGTTTAATACTGAAGAAATAAAAAATAAACTGGAGGAAATACATGCAATTTCATGATGGGGGTGGATACGTTCCACAACAACAACAACAACAACCTATGGGACAACCAATGCCGCCTCAACAACAGGCGCAACAGTCCCCTGCACCGTCTAATTCCGCGACATTTACTGCGGATATTAAAGTTCTTGAGTACATCCAGATGGTTCATCCGGAAATGGCATCTGCAATGATTAATATCGCTATCAAAAAATTTGCAGAATCTGAAGATTTTTGGGATTATTTTGTAAAGGATGAATTTAAAAGCTTTGCTCAAAAGGAGCAATTGCTCGAAAAGAGCAAGCCAGAAGAAAAGGAAGAGACACCAACCGAATCAACTCCTGCTATGGATTTTACAAGTTGGTAAAAATGGAAGGTCGATTGACCTTCCATTTTCCTGTCATTTAAATTTTACCTAGCTAGAATTTCTTTAAAGATTTTTTTTGGGGATATTTATACTATTGTTTTACTTTAGAATAAAGTAAAAAACTATAAATATATTAACATTGAAGGGAATCAAAATATTCTTTTGATCTCTTTGAGTAGGGTGAAGACCCAAGCTGGGAATAGTAAATTCTATTCCCCGCCAAAACTAGTCCCGAACCGCGGTCGGGCTCGGCTATAAAGCGCTGGTTGAAAAGCCGGCTGGAACAGGGTTAAAGTCCCCATAATTCAAAAGGAGATATTATGAAAACAGTTACAACAGCAACTCATCCGGGGATTTTTCATCCGGATGAGCTCTTCGCACTAGCGGGACTTGAGCTCGCTGGTTTCGGTCTTGATATCGTTCGAACGCGATGTCAAGACATCATCGACGACTGCGATATCGTCGTCGATGTCGGGATGGAGTACGACCCCGACAGGATGAGGTTCGACCATCATCAAGATGGTCCAGACGTCCATGGGCGATCGGCTTTCGGGTTGATCGCCCACTGGCTCTGGGAGGAGGATGAAGTCCCCTCCCTTATTTGGGAGTTGGTCCGTGCAGTTGATGCACGGGATACGAGAGTGGGATACAATCCCAAGAGCCCGTGGGATGAAATCCTTGGATGGATCTCTGATCTTAATGATTTGGATATTCAGGGAATTGAGCAATCGCGAGCGTTCTATAGATCGCTACACTTTGCTCGAGATATCCTTGAGGGTATCCGGGACTACAATATTCATGGCCCGAAGGGCGAAATCTTCGATCGTCTTGCTGAAGCGGCTGCCGAAGCCCGCGAGACTAAAGAAGAGATTCTCAAGGCGCGCTCCGAGAAGGCAGAGATCATCGGTGTTGACGTTGATGGTGGTCGTCTTCAGGCGAAGTTCGCCGCGGTGGATAAGTATGTTGGGTTAAACAACCTGACAGCTGTCCACGGGGACGATGTCTGGGGATCCATCTTTCATGATCACCAGACCAACGAGATCAAGGTGACGGTTAACACCGATTACCTTAAGATCTCGCCTGAAAGCCACGGGGCGAAGTTCGTTCATAAGAACGGCTTCTTCGCTGTTTGGGACGAGGCTAAGTGGAACGGAATCATTCAGGATCTTGTTCTCGAGGAGGTGAAATATGTCTAATTTCACTCGAGAGAATTTGGCAGCGATAATTAAAGGTCACCCTGTCATAGAACAGATGACAGATGGTGACCTAAATAAGATAAAAAACGCGGTCAATGCAATTATGACCGTGTTAGTTGCCCGAGGGTTAACCTACTCTGAGGATAAGCGTACTCACGAAGCCGGCCGAGCCGAGCATGAGTACGCTGCGAGCAATTTATATCCTCGTCTCTTTCAATTCATGAGTGAATTAAAAAGAGAAACTTCCTTAATGTGGGCAGTTGGAAATGCCATTCTGGATCATCTCGAATTTTTGGGATATCAATGGGATGGGGAACATTTCATGGAGCCCAAGAAAAAGGATATTTTGACAAAGGAGGATTACTCCTATATCCAAATATTTGGGGAGGAGGCCTTCCGTGAAAAAAAAAGAAAGGAGGCAGAGGCTAGAGAACGACCAAATCCTTGGGCCTAGGCCCAAGGATTTGGTCTCTCTTGTTTTATATTTACTATGAAAATATTAAAAGAATATGTACCATTAAATAAAAGAAAAAAAAGAGGATATACTATTTTAGCGTCCCATCCTCTAGATACCGCCATTAGTCCGGCCGATGCTCATTCAGGAGTTGGATCAACTTTTCAAAAGGACAGAAAAAGAGAAATTATTTTATTTATTAAAAATTTTGGATCATATTCTGGTCAGATTATGATAGGGATTCGATATAAAGACTATTATACCTTAGCCAATTTGTATCCATTTACTTCTAAAAAGGGAGGAATGGGATTAACGAAAGAGATTATAGAAGAGCGTGAAAAAAGGACGGATTCCTCGCGCTGGAAACTAGAATTTTCGACTCCATTTAAACTAGACGATGATGGTAAAATTCGTCATGTCTATTGGACAGGAGGGGTTCTAAAAGCTAAATTTACCCTTGTAAAATTCGATAATACATACGCTTTTAGATATAGTGGCGAATTTGTACTTTCCACAAAATATGGAGGCACCAAACCAATGAAAATCCAAAGTGGGGTTTTAGCAACTTCATTCGAAATAGATTTAGTAAAAGCAATAGCTAAAAAAGAAAAATAAAGAAATAAAGAAATAAAGGAATAAAGGAATAAAGGAAAATTATGCAATTACCACACTATAAAGAAGCGTTGCTTGGGTATATCGAACCCAAAAAAAGAATTAAAGGAGAAATAGATTCGGATATAAAGGCTAATACCATCACCGCGCTTATTCTAAATGATCAATATGATTATAACGCTATTGATATTAATAGGGTTCTTTCGAATAGTCTTAAAGTAAAAGATAATTCAATTTATCGAATATATAACGCGAATAATCCCATAACAGAAGAGGATCTAATTTATAGATTAGATCAGGTAACAAAGCTCGTTGACACCAATAGAGGAACCGAAACCTTATCAAATATGACAACATCTTTTTTCTTTATCAAAATGAAGGATTTCCAATATGCAATCCCAGTAGGTCGTAAAATCTATTTCGATAAAACTATTTCATCTTTAGCTTTAAAGTTATTTCCGGTAACAGAAAATAACGATTTTTTCAATCTTGCATATCATGATATCGAATATATTGATATGGCAGTTACATCATCCCTAAGGAGGTTAAAAAAGGAACTAAAAGAAAAGCTTAACGAAATCGAAGCATTTGAAAATCAACGGCCGTCTTTCGATGGTTCACTAGTTTAACTAATACTAATTAAAAAAATAAGGAAGAAACATGATATTGATAGATAAAAATAAAACAATTATAGCTGGAGAAGCGCTTGCAGTTGTAGCGGAGTTGGGGGCTATTTTAGATAGACTACTGCTCGAATTAGAAGGAAAATCTCAAATTGATCTTTCTTACGAAGAGCTCCTTGATCGATTTTTTAAAACGGTACTCACTATTAAAAAAATACGTGGTAATCGATCGGATATATCTCCTCAGGAGATATTGGAGAATGGGGATTATAAGGATCTTTTTCCGGAGGATTTTTATAATATTTTTAATGCGGAAAAGCGACTGGGTGATAGATCAAATCCAGGAAGTGATTCGACGGAAGCGAGCAAACTTTTAGAGGAAGCAATGGCTCGTCTTCAAAAAATCAAAAAAGAATCTGTGGATAGTACGCCGAATAAAAAATCCAAAAAAACCAAAAAAGATAAAAAGGTTAAAAAGACTAAAAAGACTAAAAAGGCTAAAAAGGATACTGAATGATTAAAATAGATGGATTCGAAGTAGCCATGGAAGGTAGTTTTGGGCAGCTAATTAAGGATGCAGCGAGCGCAATACACTCAGTATCGAAAGCTGCCTCTGAGAAATTTAAAAACGAGGGCGGTCCAAGTTATGATGAAGTTGTCGAGCAAATTTTGGAAGAACTCACAAATCTAAAAAAATATGATATCGATGGACCATCATCCTTTCCTGTTGATGCTGAAAAACACTTTTTGAGGGAATTAAAACAATTACGAGAGGAAGCCTCCGAAAAGGGATTAAAATCTTTTTTGGACTTCGATACAACTCGTCCAGATAAAGATGCTGCAAAAAAAATTATAAGAAGTGCAATTGATGATGTTTATCTTGATCCCCGAGCAAATTTGGATCAAAAAGATATTTCAGCCATTTCAAACGCCGGCAAAAAAAAGAAAAAGAAAAATAAGAAAAATAAAAAAGGTTAAGGACCTATAAAGGATATGTGATGGGTATAACTGAAGAAAATAAAAGAAATCTAATTGGCCTTTGGTTAATGCAACCAGATTTAACACCGGAGGCTACTAAAAAACATTTTCCACATTTGGGGATTTCCCCAAATGTTATTACAAATCAAGAACTAAATGAATTGTACAATACTTTTTTAAAAAAATCAAGAGGAACCTCTTTTACACGAAGGGAATCTCCATTAGGATCAAATCCATTTATGGAAGATATTGATAATGAACCAGACTCCTTCTAAGGTCTGGGATATCCCCCAAGATGATTATCTCGGTCGTCGTATTTTATTACCTTTAAATAATCGTATTTCCTTTCTTCAAGAAAATCAATATATAATTTTAACATCTGATGGAAATTTGGCTCTTTATTCAGGACTATCAGAATATCTTAATAAACAACGGTTTTATGTTGGGACTGAATCTATTGCTGGGTTTACCTTTAAAGGTGGAGGAAAAAAATATCGCAAACGACGTGGGCGAAAAGCTTTTTTTAAATTAGATAGAAACCATAGAGGGGATATATTAATATCAGAAATATCAGACCAGGGAAATATAACTAAGCCGGAATTATTTCTTACAAAGTTTGAAATGCTTTTAATTAAAAGAATGCGAAAAAGAATATATGATTATCTTCGAGCACTAAAGGAGAAAAAATGATATCAAGTATTACTGATTATGCTGATATGAATAATATGACTAAATGTGATAATTTTAATGAATGGATATCAAGAATTAAAGGTGGAAGCATCGGACTACAGACAGGGAATTTCTATAATTTATATGTCTATAATCATAACCGGCAGAAATTCCAGAGATTAAAACAAAATCCGAGACAAGATAGCGATGTTAGAGAAAAGGAATTAACGGCTTCCATTGGTCTGTCAACTAATATTAATTTTTGGACCATTGATTATTTAGAATTGTATCCGAATATACTCGAAAAATACAAAGAGAGAATATTAAAATATAGAAGAAGAATACCGTTAAATGAAAATCTGATCAAAAACTTTTTCGATCAACCAACAATGGAAGATCTTTAAAACATATAGGAGAAAAAATGTCAAAAGAATTAAAAAAATCAGAAAATTTAGAAACCAACCAAAACACGGGTGATATTCACGAGAAAAATATTAAAAGATATATTTTTTCAATTAAATCATCAGAAGAAGGATTGGAAGTTGGATTCGATTCATTTAACAACCAGGAGGAAATGTCCTCAGCAGATGCGTCTATGTTTATGGTTGGGCTTCTTCGTATAATGGTTGATAGTGGATTGCCTTTAGAAGAAATTGATCCATTTCTAAAAAATATTAGTGATGTAACAAAAGAAATTTATCAGAACTTACCAGATGAAACTTCTTCACATGAATAAAGGAGAAATAAATGGGAGATATATTTAAAAGAATCAAAGGCAAAAGGGAAAATAAAAATGTCCTTGTTTTTGACAGGTGTGATGAGTGGCTTAACCATTTAAAGGAGGGTGCAAATTTAAAAATAGGGTTCCAACCTGGAAATTTATCAAATATTTATGTCTATGATAAAAAGGCAGATGTTATTCATAGAATTTGTCCTACCCCACAAGATGATTCGGTTGTTAATTTTTCTATTCTTCGAAATAATCTTTTAGTAAATGAAGACCTTTTTCCACTCGAATATAAAGTCTATCTTATTTTAGATCCAAAAGAGCTAACCGAAGAGGCGATGGAAAAATATGGTAGAAGACTTAAAAAAATATTATTATTTGAACCAAACGAAAATATTATCGAACAATTAGGATTTCAAAAATTTGAATTGGATTCAATTTAGTAAAATCAAAAACAGAAAAGGATAAAAAATGGTAAAAAGAAAAGTTTTATCAATTGGTGAGATTGCGCACATTTCTGAGGAAATCATCAATTCTATTCCAATTGAAAGAATAGAAAAGAAAAAAAGAACAACTGTAATTATCGAAACTACAGCTAGAGAGGTGAGAGAGGCATATGTTCGAGGAGAAACGTCAGATGAAATGGCAAGAATTCATGATCTCTTTTCCAGAAAAAGAACAACAATTATTGTTAAGCTATACGGAAGTGAAATCGAAAATGTTATTTTTGAGTGGGAACAATGAGTGTCCGATTTCGTCAGACCAATGGTACCATAAGATTTTTTAAAGATAATTCCAGTAGAGTTCTTCATCGGGAGGATGGTCCTGCCGTTATAATGGCTAATGGTTTGGTTGCATACTATAAATTTGGAAAATTGCACCGGGAAGATGGACCCGCGTTAGTTGATACTTCCGATAAGATTGCTACTTGGTATTATGAAGGAAAGGCCCATCGAGATGATGGTCCGGCTGTAATTAGTGCCAGGGCACTTCGAAATAAATTAAATAAAATTGCTTTCTTTAAACATGGTGTTCCCCATCGCAAGGATGGTCCTGCGGTTATACATAGATTAGAGGTTTATCCATATGATATTACGTATAGCTATATAATTGATGGGGTTGAGCTCGCTGAAAATAATAAAGCTATTGATTTTATTGAGATGAAGTATTTTAAAATAACAGACGAAGAACGTGAATTAGATTTTTATTTTAAAGAACTTCAAAAATATATTGAGGAGGCAAACAATGAGCGAGAAAAAGCTTTACGTGACAACGGCGTATAAATATGGCAACCGAAATAAACATAATTATGTTGTAGGTATTTTTGAAGATTTCGAGAGCGCTTATGCAGCAGCTGAAAAAGAAGAACAAGAACGAGCAGGAAAATATAGTTGTGTAGTCAGAGAAACATTATTAAATTCCATAGAATTCGAGAATGCCTTAGTGGTAAGTACTCCTCTCGACAAGAAATATATAGAAAAAACTATAGATTTATTAAAGCATACTGATGAAGAATTAAAATCATATGAATATCTTTTAAATTATTTAAACGAACTTGACAATATGCTTTCTACGATTAACGTACGAGTTCCGGATGATATAAGTGATTTTCAAAAGCAGTCGTTATTTATAAAACGTTCTAAAATTATTAGTGGTTTAAAAACATACTTGGAAGCCGAGAAGTCTGCTACAGAAGCTAAAAAGCGGTTTCGGCGATATTATCTGGCACAGGAAAACAATCCGAGCTAGCTCGGATTGTTTTTTTTGTAATATTTTTTGTTAATTTTATTTTAGGAGTTATCCTCTATATGTTGAGCTGCCATTTTTAATAAACCTCCTGGGATATGAGGATTCGGCGTTATTCCATCCAAATCCGGATTATCCCCCATTTCAGGTATATTATTTTCCTTATTTTTTACAGCCGATGCTATTTCATTATCTGTTAATTTTCTGTTTTCGGAATCTTTTGCTCGTTCAGCTACATTTATTCTTTCTTTAGGGGTAAGTCCCGGATCTTTATCTGATTCCTGAATCTCGGTCAAAGCAGATTCAATTAAAAATTCAATCTTTGTTAATAGTTTATCCATGTTTATCCTTTTATCCTTTTTATCTTTTTTATTTAAATTATATTACAGCCCTATTACATAATTATCGAGGGAAGGGAGAGCTTCATATGTTTTTGAATCATAACCCATTTCTGTTAGGATACGTTTGCGATCCTCTTTTTCGTCATTATTAATAACTCGTATAATTGATTCTTTTTGGTCTTTGAAAATTCCCGGATCAGAGGTCGACATTGTAACATCCAGAAAATAATTTGCTTTCTGTGGATCGTACATAGATACCCGCCCATCAGTTTCAATAAGACCTTTGCCGATAAATTCATGACGTACAAAAAGACAAAAATTGTAGGCCATAATTGAATCGTCATGGGCTCCCTGAACTGCTTCGAATCGTCCATTATTTTTTTGTTCAAGATTTCGCAATTCCTCTTGTAAAAGAGCAGTTTTTGCTCTTTCAGGCATTTCATTTATAGCACTTAATAATAAATTAAACATCATATCTCTTGATTTGGCATTAGTTAGCAATCCTGGACGTCTTTCGTTATTTTTCAATTCTTCTTGATATAAATAACTAGTATAATCAAATCCTCCATCATCGAACATTAATTCTTCAATGGTTCCAAGACCAAAGGAGTTCCTCTCTATAATTACCTGAAGGGTATCCTCTGTTAATGAGTGTAATTCTGTAAGGCCCTGTATTAGAGATTTAACAACGACTGCAAATCTCTTTACGACCGAAAATTTACCATGCCATGAACCAACCTCTTCTCCAGTTTGAGCGTCGACAAGTACCATAGCACTAAAGTCAGCTTTGGCTCCTGTACTTGCGGCTGTATCAACACCAAGCAGATATAATCGTGTTGGATCCAAATCATCTACAACCTTGAATTGTTCGCCATAAGCCATAGTTATTGTACTTTTAGTTTCTTTTGGTTCGAATAGTTCTAGAACTTCATCTGGGAAAACGGCGTTTGATGAACCCAAAAATACAAGGTCAAGCTCCTGAGAAACTTTTCTCATATTAAAGTTCAATTCTTTAATTTGCTGTTTATACCAAGCCTCGTCTTTATTAGTCTCTGACCAATGTATTTTAAATCTTACAAAGTTATTTCGGTTATCATCGCTATTAATAAGTTCATCCCAATTTTCTTGAAATTTTATACTATCATTAATAAATACCTCACTTGAATCCCAACCTCGGGACCATACATTATAAAAAAAATTGGTACCAGCTCCATTTGGTGTTGTTGTAAATAGAATACCATTTGGATAACCATTTTGCTTTGCGAATACTCTCGCTGCAGAAATAGCAGGTTGCATGGCTGTCCATACAATATCCATCTTCGGAATAAAAGCAGTTTCATCAATATAGATCAATGGTGCAGACATACCCCTTCCCAGCCTATCTGGGTCAATACTACCACTAACATAGTTAGAGTTCATACGAGATCCGTTCTCCAGCTCCAAATAAGTAACTTTTTCAGATTTACCTTTAAATGGTATTTGAAGCCATGCTGGCAAATAAGCAAGCATTTCCTTCATTCTTTTAACAGCATCGTTTGCCCTTTTACTATCGAGAGTAACGTATTCGATAGTAAGTTTCGGGTAAAACAATAGCGCCCATAAGTAATATAATAAAGCTGTCGTTGTTTTACCATGCTGGCGCGATGCCATCATTTCAACGGCATCGCACTCATGAATTGCTTTGATAAACTGTCTATATTTTGGGGTTGATTTCCATAATTCAGATTCTTTGATTGGTATCATACCTCCGGAAACAGGTACTGCACAATAATTCTCGATAAAATACAAAGGGGATAATTTACATTTCAAATATTCCTTAGCTTTATCTATTGGCTTGCCGTCCGGGCCAATAATATTATTATCTTTTAAATTTATTTCCATTTATTAGTCCTTTATTGTTAATTCTTTGTTAATTCTTTGCTTTAGAATAGCAATTAAAACTATAAATATATTAATAATGAAATAGGAAATGTGCATCTGGTAGATGCCGGTCGCCAGACCGAAGGGGTTCGATTCCCCAGGACAGCAGGGAGAGTACCGCACCGAGGAAACCGAGTTAAGGCAAACCGGGTCGCAAGGCCGACGGGATATACTGGTGTATATCGTGAACCACGAGGAATGGCTCGTGCAACCATGGGTTCGATTCCCTATGACCCCCGAGATAGATCGGGTGACAGCTAGTTAAGATGATTAGCCGCTCTACTGATCCGAGAGAGAAGTGATCAGCGTTCCTATTTATCTCTTTAATTTTAAAGACAGGAATATATCCCCACGTGGGGATATATTAAAATTTTATTTGCATTTATGTTTATTAAACCCAAAGTAGTCCGTTTAATACCCTTGAGCTTTTCTTTCATCTAATTTTCGTTTAGCAAATACTCCACCTGCTCCAAGAGCTGCTCCGCCCAGAGTAGAATGTAAATAAGAATCTCTAGTGGAATTACCAATATCATTCCGCATCTCATCGACTTTCGTTTTAAGTTCTGGAATTTTTTCTATCTCTGCTGCTTTTTCTGGCTGAGACATATTTTTAATGTTATTAAGCTTTTCTTCACTGTAAGCGGCATATTGGTCATCGCTATTTCCATAAGGTTTAATTTTAAAATCATCAACAGTCATCTCATTTCTAACAAAGCCTGGTTGTTTAATAGTTTCAATATTAATATCTGGATGTTTTTTTATCCATTCCTGGATATTTTCTTGATGTCCTCCTCTTGATGTAAATGGATATAAATCTTCTGTTTGTCCAGACATCCAACTTACAGGTGTTGGGATTGGTCCAATAGAGGAGTCATAATCTGCTGAGTGTATAAAATTATCCCGTAAATCTGTAAAATCGTCTTTTGAAAGATGCTTCGCGTTAAATAAATCGGAATTCGAATCTTTTTCGATATAATTATTAAGTTCTTGTACTCTTTCCTGTTGTAAGTCTTCGGCTCCACCATTTAAATAATTATAGAGGGCTCCTGCGGCAGCACCGCTTATACCAGCGGCAACCCCTGGATTATTTCCAGCGAATTCTTTCGTTTTTGCATAAACACTTCCTATTCCGGACTTCAATTTCTGTCCAAAATCTTCAAATGCCTCTTCAACTAAACGCTGTTTAAAGTTCATTTTATTTCCTTTTATTAGATCTTGTTTTATTTCGGGTAATCCTTTATTTGGATTTGCCCCATGTATTACCTTTTCTATTGGCTCAATTGGTTTATATTTTTCTATACATTTTTTATAAGCCCATCCATTATCTTTTTGACCGTCTCCCATCCTGGAAGTACATTTTGAAATTTTAAATATCATTTTATTTCCTACTTCCAATTTAAATTAATTGGTTCAACTGTATGGTTCAATATTCTAATGTTTTTAGGCAATTCAGGAATCATCTTATTAAATACATTAATAATAGTATCCTTTTGTTTTTGTGAAAGTTTAGAAATTCCTGGTAAAATTCGATGAATATCATAGGTTAATGATATATGTGGTTTATATTCCGGATATGTCGGCTTTAAACCATATTCCTTTCGCATTTTCATATGGGCGGTAGTTAACTGCGGGCTATCCACCTGCAGGACCAACGCATATGGTTGATCTTTAGTTCCCTTTCCAAAAATACCAAAAGATACTGGGGTTACACTTCCATTAATTTCAAATGCGTTTGGTTCTTTATTTGGCCGGGTGCGACTATAGATTACGGTAATATGAATTTTATTTAATGGCATCATTTTGATACCAACTGTTTCAAAATATTTTTGAAGTTTTTTTAAAGCTGTTGGATCGAGCTTTACACTAGAATAAACACCATTCCTATATCTAGATAAAAAATCAGTTTCCTCGAGCAATTGCTCTATTTGAGCAATTGCTCCTTTTGAGCAAACCTCTTCTAATTTCTTTGATTTGGTTTTTGCTTTCTTTCTCCAACTATGGGCACCTGATTTTACCCATCCTGTAGATTTTGAGCATATTGCATAAGCCGAATTTTTATCTTTTCCTTGGTCAAGCACGTGCTTAACACATCTTTCAAGTTTTGCTGGCATATCTATTAACCTTGAGATATTTTCATTACACCGGAATCATTCCATAATTGCCCAGCTATCGCTGGATCAGTAGTTGGTAATGCATTCCCGAATTCTGAGCTAAATAAATAACTTAAAGGAACCAATGTCTGCTTTCCGCGAGCTTCCACAAGATCAGGGGTTGCCTCCGGAGCGGTTAGAGTACCATCGAGATAAATTTCAAAAGCATTTTTTCGATTATCTCCATCAATACCAATACCTGTTTCGTGTATCGTATTCTTATCAGTCCCTACATTATATTTGCCAGCTGCATGTCCAGCGTCATTATGCATAATAGTTGATAAACCTTCAGCATGCGACGCAAGTCCCGTACATAAAGCATATTTTCCTTCAGCGTGTGCAGCATTGTTAAACGCAGCTGTTGATAATCCTTCGGAATGCGAACCACCAACGCCACTTCCACCAACAGCTGTCTGTCCATGATATACAGGTACACCAGGAGCCATCGCGCTAAGATTATAAACAACTTTTATGACAGGCGAATCCGGATCGGCGTCTTCAGCAATAACCGTAGATTGTATAATACCTTCTCCCACTTGACAGAATATATATTCACCTGCTTTCATCCAAGTGTCAGGATTTCTATCTAATGTTATAGTATTATTACTATAATCAACATCTGTTAATGTATAGTTGATAGTTGTTGCACAGAAGGTATAACCTCCCTCGGCGTGTGCTTTTTCACCAAAAGCACGGCAACTTCTACCCTCCGCATGAGCACCGTCCCCAAAGGCATAAGTATTTAAACCTTCGGAGTGGGCACCGCGACCTGGAGCTCTAGTAAAATCACCTTCAGCATGACTATGAGAGCCGGAGGCTTCTGACATATAACCAAAAGCCTGAGAATTATTACCAGAGGCAACCGTTCCATAACCTATAGAAACAGAATTATCTCCACTTGCTGTTGTTGGACCAGAACTGTAATAACCATTAGTACCTCCTAAGGCTAAAGAGCACCTGCCTGAGGCTGTAGTTCCTACCCAACCACTTGATGTGGTATAATAACCGGGGCTTACCCAACCAGAAAAAGCAACTGAACCTTTGCCGGTCGCTCCTTCACCTTGCCACCCATGACTTCCATCACTTTTAATTTCAATTGGGCCAAGATTTAAAGAGTTTTCCCCTGTTGGATTTTCAAACGTATAATCGTTAATTTTATAACCATCTCCATCTTTTACTAGTTGACCAAGAGGGATTAATGAAATTGCATCATCTACATATTTTTTTGTAGATATTTTTTGGGCAGAAGTTGGTAGATATCCGGGATCCATTTCTATGGACCCATCTGATCGTAAATTTCCAACTTGATCATCACGTTGAAAATAACCTAATTCATCAAGCTCATAAATAACCTGCCATATATCGGTTACTTGAGCTGGACCGCCAGATCTTCCAGGGGGGAATAATTCTGCCCAGTGTTGTTTTGTAATAACTTTCATTATATTTCCTTTTTAATTATTCCATGGAATATTATCGATATTTCTATAGTATTCAATTAATTCATCAAATGTTGATAATGAATCAATAATATTTTCTTGGCTCCATTTTATTTCTAGAATTTCTAATCCTCTCAATTCGATTGCGGAAATAATCTCATCATATAATTCGGGGGTTGCCTCATGTAATTTATTATCAGCATCTTTAATATATGGAGCATTAATCTTTTCACCAGTAGTAAAAAGAATTAAATCTTCAGTAGTCGAACCAATTCGAATACCACTGGATGTGGTTGCCACTAGCGAATTTTTTACAGCTAAAAATCTATTTTTCAATTGCTGTTTTAAAGAAATCTTTATATCATCAATAGATTTCTCAATTTTAACCCCATCTTTTATCTCATAAAAAATGGAGTCTTCTTGATTAAGGGAAAGAATTTTATTATCTACCCACGGTTTTCCAAATTTTTCATAGTATATATCCCTATTAAATGTATATATAAAAAATTCAATTATATCATTTTTTAGTAAGTGTTCAATCTCAGGTCTATTTTCATTTAGTATTTCAGCCATTTTTAAAAATGACATATCATTTAAATTGTTATTTACGAAGTCTATTTCTTCTTGCGTTAAATTCATTCTTTTCCCTTATATAATAATATTTAGAAGTTCGTCAAGTGTAGTACAAGACATTATTTCTGTTTCTTTCTCCCATTTCCACTGATATTTACTAAGACCATCTTGAATCATTTCCTGTTTTAAAGTTTGCAAATCCGCTAAATCAAGAGAATGAAAATCTCCAGGTGAGTCCCGAAAATAGATTGGTTCTTGGCCAAGATCTATTAATGAATTAACATTATCTTTATCATCTTTTCCATTTCCTCTTCTGTTATCGACTTCGAAACCTAAACTAGAGGTAAATGTACCATTTTCCATTAAGTCATTAAATTTATCATAAACTTCTTCAAGCTTTTGTTTTTTTAATTCTGCAATATCTGCATCAATATCTGTCTCGATATAATCAGGATCACCAGGATAATCAGGATTCCATTTATAAATACCTGAAATCGAATAAGGTAAATTATCTACACGAATTGCTTTTGAATTGATTTCAATAAAAGCTTCTTCGTCGGAAACATCATCTAATAAAATTAAGTTATCATTTTCTTCTAAAAGAATCATACTTTTCCTCCTAAACTTCGAACTAATTGAAATTCTGCTTCTGTTATTTCTTCTACTTCTAAATCAGATAAAGCTCTATTAAAAATACGTACACGTCCAACTTCACCAAATTTACGATAGCTTCTTCCACTTTTCCAACCGAATATTGAAAAAGTATCATCTATTAGTGCTGATCCGGAATTAAAACTACCTAATCTTTGTGATAAAGATTGTTTTATACCATTAATAAATAAATTACCTACTTCACCTTTTTTAAATTCGACTACAACATAAATCCATTTATTTTTATAATCTCTAAAATCTATTCCATAGAGATCTCCTCTGGCGGTATTAAATCCTAGATTACCACCATAACAATAGAGATCATAAGAAGCCCAACCGAAAGGCATTGTTGCATTTTGACCCTTCCATTTAATCCACCCAGCGACAACAACAATATCTGTGGTATTACTAAAAGGCAAGTTAATTTTAATCGTACCGTTATATTTTACGCTATCCGCAACTAATCCATCGTATGCTTGTACATAATTTATTAAATAATCTTTTCCATGATATTTTCCTGTACTATCACGAGCATTATCACAAAGTTTATAAAATCCAACACATGAACCATCATCATAGAAATCGAGTTTATCAGCTGGAGGAATTGGTCGAATCAATTTACCAGGAGAGGTTCCTCTCCATATATTTGCATCGATAGTATCATCGATACACGTAAATATTTCCCCTGTTCTTTTATTGACCCAAATAATGTCTTTTGATAGATTTTCATATATAGTCGGATCAACCGTTCTTACAACAGTGTTTATATCAATATTTTGAACACTATTATATATTTCATCTTCTGCTATGTTGCATTCAAAGGAATCAATCCACGATTGAATATCTTCTTGCGTATCACCAGGTAGAAAATATAAAATTCCTTCTTTATATTGTACAAAATTACTAAAATTTATTTTAAGACTATTTAGAAATATATCCCAACAATCTCCTGTTTTATCTGGGAGATTTAAATTATATGTTACAAAATCGTTTGTTGCCATTTATTTTCCTTTATAATTCCGTATATTTTAACCAAGCGCACACTGTATTTGGCGCTGAGGTATTTGAAGCAGTGACAGTTTTAAAATTTAGTCTATCCCCATTATTTAAAGGTAGAGAATTTACATCCACTGCTGGTGATTTATTTCCAGCATTTACATCACCACTTACTGATCTAGAAACGGATGCTCCATTTATATATAATTCAACCTCAGCCTGACCTGCATTTAGATTTAAAGACATCCCGACTACTTCGCATGAATATCCAGACGGTACAAAAATCGAAATACCATTATTTGCTGAGGTGTTAGCCCCGTTACCAAAAGCCCATTCAAAAGTATCATTTCCTAATGAAGCATTTTCTTCAGCCCAAATAGCAATGGAATATGATTGTTTTGTCGGCAAGATCGTAATATCAGCTGTTCCACTTCCGGCATCAGTCGCCTCAACATATTCTCCTTTAAAATTTAGAGTTCCGTGTGGGGTATTAGGTATAGTCGAGCCTTCATCTGCTATATTAATAGTAGTACCTGAACCATCATTACCTTTAGAAGCGACTAAATCCCAATTTGACGCTGTGTCTGAAGGAGTCTCTGTATTTGAGTTAGACGTTGAAACATACGAAGATCCTAGATATTCGACAGCTTCATTTTCATTATAGGTTCTAGTTGAATCCCACGGTCCTGTCCAAATTATATCTCCAGGAGCTCCTGTTAATCCTTGAGGTCCTTGTTCGCCTGGTATTCCCTGACTTCCAGTCTGAGCATATATTGAGATATTACACCCCTCAATAACATTTGTAATATTGGTAGAGCCGTTACTTTGCATTTTAACCCGAATCATATCTCCGGAGTTTACTGTAATTGGTAAAGAAATTGAAGCGGTGTTTCTTCCTTGATTTGATTCTCTATTATATGACCAAGCTTCGGTATTATTTAACACCTCCCAATTGGTCCCATCAGTTGAAAATTCAAAATAAGCTTTTGAGGTCATTCTGGTTGTGCTTGTATTAACTGCTGTATATTCTAAAGCAATTAAAAAATCCCCTCCGGAATTAAAAGTTATTTCACCAGTATTTAGTGTAATTCCAGGATTCGATTCTCTCTCACTATCAAACTCTAAAGTTACGGCAACATCATTAAAGGTCTGAGCTGCTGATGGGTAGGCGGACCATAGTAAATTTTTTACCATTTTCCAATCACTAGATATATCCGGAGCATTAGATAAATCACCTTCTGATGTTCCAGTAATATTATTAATTGCCTCCCACCAAACACCATGCCATTGTGTTCTATCTCCAATAGAATAATCTTTGGTTTCATCATAAAAACTAAGAGATTCATCGAAACTGGCTCCGGTTAACGTCCGATCGAGAATATCTTTAGCTTTAATTCTGGTACGTGCCATTATACACTCCTTAATATTTGATTTGCTCTTTTTGAGCAATTGCTACTTTTGAGCAAAGCTTTTTTAGTTTATTCTTTGTTGATATATTTAAGACACAGGAAATTTTCCTTGGGTATATCCCAAGGAAAATTAAAATTATGGTATGATAGACGCTTTAACCCAAAGAACTTCAGCGGCCTTATCATGATTAAAATTAAATTAAATTTATAAGTGTCTTTCTGAAGAGTCATATTTCTACTCATCTGATAAACTCCAGTTGAAATTTCAAGGCCGTCACTAAAATAATACTTTTGCCAGTTATTTGAACTATTACTTGAATCAATTTCATATAGATCGCTATAGCCTGCAGAATCGCCGAGAGTATCTACCACCCATTCTACGACAACTTCTGTACCTGCGGGTATAAAATCAACGGTAAGATATGCGGCAACATAATGATTTGAAGCGAGTCTTTTATTTACCCAAGTTAAATAATCAGAATCCCTTATTTCCCAATCTTGTACTCCTGTTCTAAATTTTCCATTTTTTATTAAGCCGTAGCTGGTTGGTCTTTTAAACCATCCGGCTACTAATTTATCCGCCATGTTTAATCTTTCATTTTTTAGTAAATATAATCAACAACTACAATATCATCAGCGGCTAAAGCATCTGTGAATGTGATAGTATCCCCGCTTATTGTATAATCATTACTTGCACCCGGAACCTGTCTTACCCCATTAAGATAAACTCGTTGAGTATCTGCGCGAGGTGTATTATCAAGAACTACATCGGTACTTCCATCGGTAACCGTAGGTAACTCATTATATATCGGGGTGCCATTCAATACACCAATTTCATCCTTAACATATTTAACAGTAGCGATCGCTAAGTCAACATTTCCGTCTGGATCAGCATTTAGTTGAGCATCATTTGGATTTGTACCAAGAGTTACAGAACCAGCGGCTACTAACCCGCCATTAATAGAGGCACTACCTGATACAATAGCAGATCCGCTTACAGTAATATTATTTGAAAATGTTCTATCGCCAGAGATGGTGGCTGCTAACTCAACACCCGAGGTAGTAATTTCGAGTGAATCTCCATTATTATTCCCGATTCTAACACCGATGTCGTCTGTTCCTACTGTGATAGAACCATCACTATTTCTTACATCAAAGTTTTTACCATTTTGAGTTAAACCATTACCTGCTTGAATATCAAGATCGTTGTCTGTAATATAACCAGCTAGTTTAAGTGGTGTAATTGCTGCATTATCGATTGAGCCATTATCGGCCTCTGCTTGGGTCGCTATACGAATAACTCCTTCGATAGATTCTGTAGCTGTGTCTCTGTTGCTTTCTGCGATTATCCAATCGCTATCAGCTGTTGCTCCAGGATTATCAACGAGCGCAATAAGCATATCGCCAACATTAACAGTTCGTGTACCGACAACATTACCACCAGAGATATCTGTAATGTAAAAAGGATCCCCTTCAACAATCGCATCCCCTTTATATGTTTGAGGATATTGTTCGGTTGAATCTGGTGCAAACCCATCTGGTCCCTTTGCTGTAGTTGAAACGAGTGCATCAACATAAGCTTTATTTGTAGCGTCATTTGCATTTACTGGATTTTGTAGTCCAGTAATAGTAGCATCATTTGCAGTTGAAACAACCCAAGTGGTGCCCGCAAGAAATTCATTTTGTAATTTTTTGACATTGATAGTCGAATCCATGATTTGGGAATTACCCCTTATCTGTGTTCTAGCCATTTTATTCTCCTAAGATTTAGAATATATTTTTGGAATACTTGTATACCAAGCAATTATATCTTTGTTTATAAAATTAGTAGGAATATTTCACAGTAACTTCATCTCCATTTAAAATAACATTATTAAAATAAATGGTATTTCCGGTTATTGTAAATTCCTCAGAAGAACCTTCCTTTAAAAGTATTCCATTTAAAAATACAAATATATGTTCACTTAAAACTGGAGATTGCTGAAGAGTCAATTCCTGATAATCTTCATCTAACTGGCTTACCAAAAATTGTTCAGTTAATTTTTGATATGAAGAGCCACCTCCTGTATTAACAATAACCATTATTTTCCATTGATCATTATCGTATATATATGTTTCCGGTTCATTTAAAGTACCGTGTTCAACTAAACATATATCTCCTTGAGTGGCTTCCAAGTTTTGCATATCTGATAGGGTATTTACTCTGTTAAATTCGGTGGCACTTTCAAAAACACCACCCTTTACTAATTTTGAAAGGAGCAATCTCAAATCTGAAATCTGAGCATTTCCCCCGTATTCATTTGGAAAAATAGTATAAATTTCTTCCGGCGTTAATCTTTCCATTATTGCCCCCAACTTTCTTTATTTAAATTGTGTTTTATCCTTTTGTTAAACTCCGTAATTTCTACTTTAGAATAAAGCATAAAACTATAAATATATTAACATTAGTAGGAAACAACAGTTTTGTTTCCGGCGCTTAAGCGCCTCGTAATGCTTTGAGTTATAATACTCAGTAGGCTGGTCACAGCCTTTAATCTATCTATTAAAGGATATAAAATGAAAAATTATACATATTTTCTTGAATTTAAGGATTCAAGAAAAAAAATTAGCTGCGAACTTACAGATCATAGATCTGTAATTCAATTGGCAAAAATTATCAAGGGCATCGAAGAGGTTGAAGGACCTCTTCGAAAAATTATTGACAAAAAAACGGATAAAACATTCAAGCCGTTTAACAGTCAGTATGAAAAGGCTTTGGTTAATTGGTTGAAAGGCCTCAGAGGTCTTCACCCAAAACCTGCGAAAAAGCCGGTGAAAAAACCGGTGAAAAAACCTGCCTCCTCAGAGAGTGTTGCCCCAAAGGAGCAACAGGAACATCTCCTTGTAAAAGAGGATGAGTGCTTCATTATTAAAAAGGGGAATGATGTGGTAAAAATTGCCACAGCCCTTAATGAACATCCGGAGGTTGCTGTCGGATGGCATGAAAATTCAGCAATGATATTTTGGCACCCAGTGCTAAGGGTAGCAATTTTTAGCTATCATGCTGATATTCTTAATGACTGGTTGAATAAAGGATACCAGTTTCTTGGCTCAATTAAAAATTCAATTACAACTCAGCCAAGAGAAAAAGACAAAGATGTCGAAAGAAGATCAAACATTATTTGGCATGATATCAAACCTAGCTTTGCTGCTCAAGCAGCAAAGCTAGTGTAAGGAGATACAATGTATAAAATTACGGAATACCTTGAAGAGATTGACGCTTTGCGTCGATCTAAAAAAGGGCATCTACCTGCCCAAAAAGAGCTTTGGATTATAGAGTATAAACTAATGGCTCTTGGTTATAATAAGGTATCTGAGGAAGCACAGATCCTTTGTACAGAACAAGATCTCCAAAAGCCTACCGAATCTCTTGACAGCCTGCTAAAAAGATATGAGGAGATTAAGAATGGAGACGAAACATTGAATCAAACAACGAATGTAGATTCATATAGACATCCACTCAAAAATTTTTTGAATCTGAATAACCATTTAACTGTTGTTCTTATTCAAGGAAAACTGGTAAAATTACCAGCATATAAAAAAACTCCGCGTGTCGAATATGCATATGTTGAACACCCGAAGTTCAAAGAATTTGGAAAAATAGCGATCGCAATGGAAATTAAAAACCTTCCGGTACCAATGCGAAACCTTAATCTTGTAATTTCCAGGGAAGCACTTCGGGCAATTCGAGAGATCGAAAACCGTCTTCTTAAAAAGAAGTGGCGAGGGGAAAGTATGGAAGAGTGGTTATTCAACAATGATCTAAAGATCAGGCCAAAAATAAGATTTATCACCATTGAGAATATGGCAACACGATGGCCTGCCCTGAAAGAATGGTTTGATAAGCATATACCGGCAGATCAACAACGAGAATATCTTTTAAATCTGAGAAGATATGTTGGACGAAATGATCTTTGGTCGCCAGGTCCGCGTATCCGAAATAAAGCCGGTGAGGTAATAGCGTGTGATGGATTAATCCAAATTAAAAATTAAAGGGAGATAGTATGTATATAGAAATGATAGGGTGGGCATATGTCCCCACCCCAAAAGAGGTGAGAACGAAAGAGTGTCATTGCAATTCTTTCGAGGATTTTCGAAAGAATTTTTTGGAGTTTTATATCGAGCTCCAAGAATTAAATGAAAATCTCGACATCAGTTCGGTCATCGAGACAAGAGCTAATGTCGGTGATAAACAGGCGTTGGCTGCCTGGAGAGAGCAGGTAGCCAATGAAATTTTCATGGCTGAATTAAATGAAAGGGAGGTGGAGTATGCATAGCTCCCTTCCTTTTATTAAAAATATCCGTTTTGGAGTTGCGACCAATTCATCATCGACTCATAGTATTATTCATAATTCAGAATTAATATCTTTAACTACTGAAGAGTATGAAGATGAAAACGATTTTGGTTGGGATTTTTTTACGTTGACCACTAAGGAAATGAAAGCTAGATACATGAATGCACAGCTTTTATGCAGAATACCATATCAGTATATGCAAATGATAACTGATATTCTAGCTGAGGAGGAACAGCCATCTCAAGTAATAAATCTTCTAGACAGTTATGTTGATCATCAAAGTACATTTAATCTACCAAGAAATGTAACTGATCAATATCCAAATTATCAATTTTTTAAAGAGTTAAAACGGTATATAGTGGAAAATGATTTTATCATTTTAGGAGGAAATGATAATAGCGATAATGATCATATTCTAGCTTACGAAGATGATGGGAAAAAGAAACCATTAACTGATCTTTTTTCCGCGAGGGATGTTGTGTATAAAAACGGTAACTATTGGGTGGTTCTTTCTCCAGAAAGAAAATTGCGAGTACAATTCGAGGAGGAGGAATTACAGCCAAGTTACCCGGAGCTAATAGATCTTAAAATTACAGATTATTGTGATTTTGGGTGTGAATTTTGTTATCAAGGTTCTACCCCAAATGGTCGCCACGTTTCACTTGATATTTTTAAGCAATTAAAAAATAAGATAACCCATTATGGAATAACTACCGAATTTGCGATAGGTGGAGGTGAGCCGACTAAACATCCACAATTTGCTGACATACTTGAAATGCTTTATGGTCGGGAGCAAAATCTAATATCAATTTTAAATTTTACAACTAAAGTTCCGGCAGACCAATGGTCGCAAGAAATTAGATTGGCAGTTCAAAAATACGTTACAGGGGTAGCCTATTCTCCAGATAGCATGGAAGATGTTTTTAAATATTATACAGCTCATCAAGCGGAAATTAATAATCTTCAATTATATGAAATTCGTCAGGATAAACCAGCTGTTAAATTTTATATTCATCTAATTCCAGAAATTATGGATGACGAAAATTTTCGAACTATACTCGAAGCGGTTGAAAATCACAACGAAACGGCAGCATTTACCCAATTAATTCATATAACTCTATTAGGGTTTAAAACTATAGGTCGTGCGGAAAATAAAGTACGGGAACCTCGCCCCGAGATAATTGATATTATCAAAAGACTGTCATCTACTCCTGTTGGGGTAGATACAAAATTCGCAGAGGATTATCAAAAATATCTAGATAAGAGTGGTATTGATCGTAAATTATATACAACTAAAGAAGGAAAATTTAGCATGTATATAGATGCAGTTGAATTAAAAGCATACAAATCGAGCTATGATTTGGATAAACCGATTGATATAGTAGAAAAGAGTGCTGCTAATCTAAATGTTTTTCAGGCTACGCCTGAGCTATTCAAAAAAATTCAAGAGATGGAAATACGTGTTTAATCTTGAATTTGAAATAAAAATTGGGGAGGACAAAAGATCTCGGGAGAATTATATTCATAATATGTATGGAGACATACTTGAGATTCTCCCCTCAAAAAAAGAAGCATCTTTTTTACAATTGATCGGATCATTTACATTAAGACAAACATATATTTCAACTTTCGGATATATCGCAATCACTGAGGAAATGATAAAGGAAATCCAAATTAAATTTAAAAAATTGGGTATTCAAGAATTTCTTGAGCTAGAGGCTGGAACTGGGTTTCTTACTAAGGTGTTAAATGATTCTGGATTTAAAGGTGTTGGTCTAAGTTTAGAAATTCCAAAAGATAAACACCATTGGGGGCTTAAGCCTAGTCCAATTTACGAGTATTGTCTTGAAAAGAATTTGCTAATTTTAGGAGATATTACAAAGCAGAAAATGAATATTCCAGAATTAGTTTTAGTTTCATGGATACCTCCTGATGGCGGGGAAGAGGTTATTCAATTTTTTAAAAATAATAAAACCCCATCCTATTTTGCTGTTATAGGGGAAGATGGTGGTTGTACAGATAGCGCCAAATTTCGAGAATGGCTTGACAACGAATTCAGGTGCATAGATGAGATCGAGGAATATCAATCTTTTTATGGAATATACGATAGATTCAAAATATATGAAAAAAGGAAAAAATAAATGTTAGGACCAAGCCCAGTAGATATCTCTCTATTAGAGATAGGTGATAGAATTAAAGTTGTTTCAGATGACGGTTCATTTGAAGCTATTATTGAAGGAGCAGATGCTGATGGAATTTCTCTCACTATGGTTAAAGGGAATCTTCCGTATATTATAGCGCTTGAGGATTTACCGGAGTATGATTTATATCCTAGAGGGGATACTATTGCTGCGGTTCAATCAAGAAAATCCGCTGGGGACGATGATTGGAAAATTAGATCAGCCAAAGAAAAGAAAGAGTTGTTAAGAAATTGCTCAACGGCTCAGGTAACCGAGGTTGATGAAAATACTATTAAATTCTTCGAATTATTCGATCAATTGAGAAATACCTCTTTAGGTGATCAGCATAAGGCCGAGCTTCTTATGGATGCGATGGAAGAATTAGCGGAAGGAAAAGTTGATCTTATTGAGGCACTTTCTTGGGTAATTCAGGAAAGAGTAAATAATATTAAGGAGGCTAGTATGGTATGAAAAACATTATTTTAAAAATAATGATCACAGAATTTATTAAAGTAAGTGGTCGGCATCCAACCGAAGAGGAGGTGACGGATCTCGGTGCAAATGCAGAGATTTTTACAAGAGATCTTAAAAGAATTATAAAAGCAGATGTTCGAGATTATATCGCCCAAAATAAAAATCATAATTAAATACATAAAAGGATAAAAAATGAAAAAAATAGCAAGAGAAAATGTGAGAACATTCTTAGAAAAAGAAGCAAGAAGAAAAATTGTGAGTTGTGTCTTTACAAAAAAAGATGGTAGCGAAAGAAAAATGACCCTGCGTGTTGGGGTAAAAAAAAATCTAGTCGGTGGTAAAAATAATGTAGAACGATTGGATAGAACATATATGACAGTATATGATATGAAAAATGGGTACCGAACACTGAACATTGGTACCTTGAAATCGATCAAAGCTGACGGCGTAACATATGAAGTAATCTAATGTCTTCAAAATATACTCTTCTATCAAAAGAGATCCAGGGCCACTGCGAAAAGGAGTATATGGCCCTGATTGGATTTCTTAAAAAACATTTTTTTACTTCGGAAGAAATATTATATTTTGTAAATAATCTTATATTTCCTAATCGTCTGACACCAAAAGAAATAAGCGAGGGTGCTTTTATACTCGGTAAGTTCAAAGGAAGAATAGCTATTTCAAAAAAGGAAGTAGTTGCCGCATTATTTTCTAGACCAAATACAGAAAATCAAAATATAATATTTTTTTTAAAGGATGATACATGACTTCACCAGATTATACAGGATTCATAAGATATCGGTTCGAAAAAAGAGTTTTTATTGCTTATCAAGGAAATGATCTAACCAGGCCAACAATAACTAACAATATTGAATATCTAGCATCTAAGCATGGGGTAGATTTAATTCTTTATTTAGACAGTGATAATACATGGACTGGATGGTCATCAAAATATGGTTTTTTTCCGCTATCGGTTACTACTCCTCGAATTACAGACAGTATTTTAAAAGCTTTTTTATTTAAACTTAAATTAAAAGAAGAAAAAAAAGAGAAATAATCGAGAAGATTATTTTCGAGCAATTGCTATGTTTGAGCAAAAGGTCTATTTGAAAGGGAATAATGTTAAAATTTATAATGGAAGATACTCTTAATGGGATTCTAATAGCAGAAGTAGAAACGATTGTTGGGGGTGAAAAGATTAAATTAGATTTTGTATATAATGGTAGTCTTTATTGTCATCTTAATATATTCTTCTTTACAAAATCGGACGGAACGCCGTTATATACCTTAAGAGATAAAATAAAAATAGATCTTGATGAACCTTTAAATATTGGTCTCGGCGAAACCTTTTCACCGGAACAAGATAAAATTCTTAAAAGATATATTATATTTCAACCTACTGGTAATAATTATATTTTTTTAAATGGGCGTAAACAGGATACAGTATTTGAACCGATATTTATTTTTACAGAATTTGAATTAAATCTTTTGAAATCAAAAGTTAAAAGTCTAAAAATATAAGGAAAAATACTTAATGGAAAAGATAAATGAAGTTGCTAATTTAACGGATTGTATTGATAATGACATACCATTCGAGATAATATTTGAGGATAAATTACAGGAATTAACTAAATATCTAACTCCACTATTATTATTTGCCTCATTACATGGAGTCGATAATTTTGCATTATCGAATGCATTTCATTCGCCAAAAAAAATTTTAAATAATAATAATAATAATATGAATTCTCGAGAAATGGTCAAATTTGTACAATTGCGTTATCAACTAGCAGCCGATATTTTTGAAAAAACTGGATATCATTTGGGTCTTGCTGCAATACCCAATCTTAATGATGGATATGATCGTATTTGGATCCTCTCCAAAAATAATAAAAACATAAAAAAGGAAAACGATAATGAATGAAAATCAAATAGATATTGATATAGACACTACAGACGAACAGACCAAATATATTATTATGACCTCCGAAGATTACGCGGACGAATTTAACTACCCAATTATTAGCGTTTTTACGGCCAAAGAAAGAAATATAATTCTTCTACATAATAATCTACTTAGTAATGATGATTTTGATGAGATTTATTTTGGGACAAATGAATTTTTCAGTTTTTTAAAAAATGAAATTATCCGTTATGTTAGAGAGGCCAAGCAGATTACTGATGAGGAACTAGAAGTTCTAGAAAAATTTCGTGTATTGGATTTACCTGGGATTGATATAGTTGATCATACCATCGATCGCATGGCTTATAAATCAGAATCAATAAAACAGCTACTTAAAAATACCTAAAATACCGATAAAGATGGTAAAATGAAAACCAAATTTAAGCTGATGAAAAAATTTGATGATTTGGTAATCCGGCCAGATGAAAGATATAATATTATTCTAGCTCAAATCAATATTGAAGACACTTTGTATTATATAACATCCACCCTAATCTGCTATAATAATAAAGAGGTAATACCATGTTCATTAGAAATACGTTCGCGTACACTCGCCACTTCTTTTGGTTATTTTAATCCTCCGTTAGATTTAAAAGAAAAATTTTCTTTTAAAATATATCTATTTGGGAATGAATATACTCTCTATACGAAAGATGGAAGAGGTATATACCTAAAAGATAGTATGGGCACAGAAGATATACTTATTATGACTACCTTTGATTTAAATATGATATATCATTCTAAGAAAAAAATGGCGAAATTGTTAAAAAAGGAATTGTATGAAATTCGTACTTGAAAATAGATGGGGGCTCCGACATAAAAAAAAAGTTAAATATATTGGTCGGTTAGTTATAAATTCAGGGGAACTTTGTTTTTGCAGCATTGATAATAAATTGGTAATATATTTTGATAACTCAATGTTTAAAACCCAGGCTAAGACCCCAATTATCCAAAACTTATCTAAAATACCAGATCATCTTGTCTGGGATGGCGTTAATTTAAATTATACATTAAGTAAAAAAAAAGGAGGATATATTCTTAAAGTTTTTTCCAAAAATCTACCAAAAAATGGAAAAAATATCGAAATCGATTATAATCAAATACTAATCACTGATATCGAAGTTAATCTTTTAAATAGATCCATTAGTGATCAAAGCACAGAAAAATAGGAGGGCTCCTAGACCCTCCTATTTTTTTTGTTTTATTTTTTAGTTTTATATTCTTTTGTCAATTCATCATAGTCGCCGCTAATAATATTTTCGAAAAAGGAATTGGTTCCTCGTTTTTTCTTTGATACCATTGATCGGAGAGCATCCTTACTATAACCATACATAATTGGTAGTGTTTGATTTAAATTGTGGGCGGATTCTTTAAGATTCATAATATATTTTTTACTATATTTATGGTTGGTCAATCTTAAAGGTAGTATTTCTTTTGTTTTTGGATCATATGTTCCATATAGTTGGCTAACTATTAATTCTAAATGATGCCATGGGGTATTCGTCGGCATTAATTGATCCCAAATAGCAGTAATTAATTTATCTGGTTTATCGCCGAGATATTTAACTCCATTCTCAAATAAGGATTTAAGAACATAAATATTAGTTTCTTCTTCCTTAAAATTAGCATACCAAACCATATCGCCAGGTTTAAAATCTATAACCAATCTATCTTTGTTTTTTTCAATTTTATCTGTTTTATGAAGATAAATTGTATACGGGAAAAAGAAATCTATTGAATCGCTTTCATCCGGAAATTCGAGTGTAAAAAATCCAGGTATTTCAAAAACGTTATCTATCTCAGCTATACCAATTTCCTCACCATAACTTTCGTTTATCTCTTTATAGTCTTCTAAATTTAATACAATACGCGCCGGGATTTTTGTAAATACTTTATGTTTTTCAACCTCTAAATATTTCTTTATTTTTATTTTTGACATATATTTCCTTTGCTTATTGAGCTTTACTTAATTTAGTATCCTGGGAACTTAACGTTGGTTTAGCATATTTATTTCTTTGCATAATATTTTTACTTGGTTTGGAACCATAGGTTGCTATTGGGCCTGTGCCTGTTGATGTGACACCCGTTGCTGGAGTTCCAGCAAACTCTTCAAGGATTGCTTTTTTATCAATACGAAGAAATAATTTACCTTCTTCTAAGAAAAATTCTCCTATTTCTATACTATTCATTTGGTTCTCCTTTATTTTCGGCTCCGTTCTCACCATTAGTTTCATCCGTCTCACCAATATCCGGGGAAGGTAAATGATCCTCAACAGCTTTTTTAACCTTGTTTAAATCACGGATATGCTCAAATTCATCATTTATAATACGGTGAATTAATTGATTTGTAGTTATATCTTTTTCTTTTGTGAATTCAAGAATATGATTATAATGCTCTATCGCACATTTTTCCCCAGCGATAGCGTCGTCCAAAATAGCCACTTGATCTCTATCGATAGTTGGTGCATATCTACATTTAGTAAACCTATCCCAATCTAGAGGGCGAATTTCCGGATTACCTCCTAGTTCAATAATTCTATTCATAAGAAGGTCTGCGTGTCCCCACTCTTCATCACGGTGTTGTAATAATTCTTTAACTGCTTCTTCTTTATTGAATCCTTCTATAAGCTTGGCTTGTATCCAATATTGGTGACCAGCTATTAATTCGTCAGCTAAGGCAGCCTTAAGCAATTTGATTGTTTCATTCCTATAAATTTTATCATGAAGCCCTTGGGCATACGGGTGCATTCCTAACATGTTATTCCTTTTTATTGTATATTTGATCTTTGTTTAAATTTTTTAAGCGCAGGAAAATGATAGTCGCAATGCGACTATCATTTTAAAATTATTGTCCCGGTACTGGTGGTACAGGCATTCCTTGTTGTGGAGCGACCGGTGCTGCCGGAGCTGCTGGCGCGGAACCAGGTACTGGGGGAACACCTTGAGCATAACCAGCAGGTTGAGTAGGTTGTACTGGAGCTGGCTGTGCAGCTGGCTGAGAACCTGCTCCAGCCTTTTCAATTTCTTGAATTTCTGTAGCAATAATTTTTGGAAAGGACATCTGGGTACCATCCTGTTTAGTAAAGAAGTTAAATACCATAAAGCCTTTAATTTTTATTTGGTCACCTACAGTAACTCCAAATTGTTGAATAAGATCTGGTTTTAGATACATCTCCAATTCACCATCTTTCCATTGGCCATCTCTATCTTTTGAGGCAAATACCAAAACCTGTTTTTCAAAGGTTGGTGTAGCTTGTACTGTTCTATAGATTCCTGTTAAAATTACTTCATTTACTTTATTCATTATTTTCCTTCTTCGTTAGTTTCTTGCTCTGTCATTGTTTCTTGTTCAATTTTTTCTAGTCCACTTTCGCCTGCTTCAATTGATTTGGAAATTTCCAAAAGAAGAGTATTTCTTGCGATTGTAGTAATATCGTATGATGTTTTGAGTCTATTCAACTCTGTTTGCACAGTAGCCAAATCTCTAATAAGTGATGCTACTTCTGGTACAGCATTAGATGCATCGTATTGTACTCCGCCGATTACTACGACTGGTGTTCCTTTTTTTTCCATTTTAAAATCCTTTTGTTAAATGTAATTGAGTGTAATTAAATATTGTTAAAAAATAGGTTAATTAGCACTAATTAACCATGTTTCCAATGTTTTCTTTTTTCATCGGTTGTTTTTTGTTTTCCGTGGGAGTATTTGCCACGCGGATTTAAATTTTTACCCATATACTTTCCTATAAAATTAAGATATGCATGTTAACCTTACATGCTTATTAATAGATTTGTATATTAGCTACCTTTGAGCAATTGCTCGAAAATAATCAACAGGAATATTGCTGGCATATGCCAGCAATATTCCTTAAAATTTTATTTAAAATTTATAAACTACACCGAGTGAAAGTTTATCATTATTGATATCGATATCAAGATCGTTAAATGAAGGCAACATTACATATTCTCCATAAAGACCCCATTCATCATTAAGAGAGTATTCTGCTCCAATCCCATATGTAAATCCGCTTTCACCATAACTATCATCTACATTAAATTCTACCTCAGTACGCCCATATCCAAGAAGAATATAACCGGTGATATCTGTTGTAATATCATAAGCTGGTTTAATATAAAGTCCATAACTATAGATATAGTCTACGTCTTCAATATCCATACCCCAGATAGTTCTTTCGATCTGTCCTTCAATAGCCATACTTGCGTCGCCAGTTCTATAAAAAATATACCCAAGTTTGGCTTCGATTCCTCCAGAGATTTCGCTCTCATCAGTATCATTGAAAAAATCTTTTTCTCCATCTTTATATGTTGTGTGTGCTGAAATACCACCCCCAACATAGAAATTTTTAGTTGGAACGATCTCTACCGGTGTCTGTGCAGGAGCAATATCCCCACCTGCGAAAGCAGTTGTTAGTGCAACAATTGTTGCTAGTAAAATTCTTTTCATGAATTTTCCTTTAGAATAAAATTTTTTAAGTCCTTGGACTAACGCGATGCGTTTCAGAATCCTCATTAAAGGACTCCAAAAGACATCGTTAGTAAGAATATTAGCCAAGCCAATATACCACCAATTCCAGTCCAGATTGTATCAAAAACATCAAAACTAGAATTTCTAATATATTCATCATACCATTCTTTTATCCATGCTATATAAGCAGTTGTTATAAAAGCGATTAAGGGATCAGTAAAAAGAAGGGCAGTTATCATTATGATATAACCAGCAAATAAATGTAGCCAGTGATCATATCTTATTTTAAATAATTTCAACGGTTTTCCTTTATTCTCATATAAAGATTAATCAATGATTAATACATCCTGGACAATGAAAATACGATTCCGCGCGGAATCGTATTTTATCGCAGCATAATCTTAGTTATAATTATATATTTAAATAGTGATTATTTAAGGGCATCCTTAAATCATGGACAGCTATTTGGATTAATCCAAGGTTGATTTATTTGATTTTCGATATCGCTCTGTGCCGCTGAATCAGGTGCAGTTAAATCTACACAATCATAGAACATACCAGTGGTATCGGTTGCATTCGTCGTGTCTATTTTATCGATACATTTTAGATGTTCACAATTATAAAATAAATGATACATATCTGCATTAGGTTGAACCGTAATAATATCAGAAGGCATTGTAATATATTCAAGATTATTACAATTGAGGAAAAAATCAGATAAATCAGTTACTGATTGTGTACTTATCGTTTCTAGGTTAATTTGGGTGAAGTTTGAGTTATCATTTCTTTCAAACCAAGCGTGCATATCCTCCACGTTTCGAGTATCGACATTAGATAAACCGACGATTGTCGAGTTATCCATAGCAGGTAATATCTTAAATAACCCTCTCATACTGGTTACATTGGAAGTATTAACTGTATCTTCGAAGATAATTTCTGTCAATGAGTCCATATGTCTGCCATTTTCAGATGGTGAAAAGAAATAATCCATATTCGTCAGAGTACCTGTTCTTTTTACAACTACTTTTGTTATTTCACTGACTCCAGGAGCATCCGCAAATTTAAATTCAAGAGGAGCCACATCATTTTTACGATCTGCTACCCTATATTTATAATCTGGATAACCAGTCACCTCAGTAAGTGCCAAATTGGCATCCGTTTCGAACATATCTGAATCCACTTCATCGGTAGAAAAAATAAATAATTCAAAAAGAGGCACACATTCACTAGGATTGACCCAAGGCTGATTTATTTGATTCTCGATATCGTCTTGATCTGCTGAGCCCGGAGCAACTAATAAATCACAATTGACGAACATGTATGATGTGCCCGTAGCATTTTCAGTATTGATGACATCTATACATTCAAGTTCACTACATCCATAGAAAAGTTCATTCATATTACACGCAGGGCCATTAGAGATATCGGCAGGCATCTTAATAAATTTAAAACCTGAATTTTTAAACATTCTTGACATATCTGTGACATTAGCTATATTAAGTACTGAAATATCCATAATTTCTAATGAAAATATTTGACTAAGCATATATGACATATCTGTTGTTTTCCATGTTGGCGTTGTGCTCCATTTAATATCATTAATATTATTACATCCATCCAACATGTGACTAAGATCTATAACATTCTCAAAATGCAAGTTGCTAGCATCAAATTTAACTATATTTCTACAATCTCTGACTAAACTACCCATAGTAGTAACTCTTCGTGTATCAACTGTTTTTTCAAATGTAATGTTAATTAGATTATCTAGCATGGTTCCAGAGCCGGTGCTATTATCAAAAGCACTTTCAAGATCAGTCATATCATTTGTGGCCAATAATTTTATAGATTTAATATTGCTATTATTGCTCTCTTCATCCGAATCAATATAAAAACCGTAACAATTATCCGCATACAGATACCATCTACCATCTCCCATATCTTGTTTAATTGGATCAGGGAAAGCTTGATTTTCTCTATATCTCATTTTGAAATATGGTTCTGTAGATGAATAAATATAAGCTTCAAAATTATGATAAGGTCTTGAACTATATCTAGCAATTTTAAATGTTCCTATTGAAGGGGGAGGAGCTCCAAAATTTTCAGATGGTTCACCGATGATATACATATATTCATCATTCCCTCTAAAAATAGAACCGGTCCAATAACTATCAATATAATCATACGTAACATCTATTATATCTACTCCTTTAAATTTTCCTGTAATTTGATAATTACCTGAGCCGAGATCGTCGATAGTAATATAGTTGTCAGAATTATCATACCATACCTGCTCACATACAGCATCATTTATCCACACATTTCCATTTTTTAGCCATTCTTGCTCATCTGAATCCGGATGGACTAAAGCATAGCAATTATCGAACATAGAATCAGTATTAGAACCAGTTGTATCCAAATTAGTAATACATTCAAGATAATAGCACCCTTTGAAAAATTTTGACATATCACAACTATTTGGAAATTTTATATTTCTAAAATCTATGGTTTTTAAACGGCTTTCTGAAAAGGCATTAAACATATCATCAACATTTTCGAAGTTCATGCCTCTTAATGATAATTTTTCTATTTTTGATTTATATAGAAATGATCTAATACTCGTAACATTGGAAGTATCCAAATGATTTATTGATAGATTTTGGATCCCGGTAGCCATAAAAGCATATTCCATATTAGTAACATTTTCAAAATTAACATAACCGAATTCGATAGTTGTTAGATTGTCCATCGTATTTGTCCAGCTCGGGAAAAACATTGATTCAATCGATGTAATAGTATCCATCTTTTTAACATAGACTCGTGTAACATCGGTATTGGCAGCGTCATCTGAAAATTTTACATTAGTTATATCGTCTGTGCTTGTCGCTAAATAATATGAACCAGCCGAAATAACATTAATATTTCCATCTGCTTCAACGACAGGAATACTAGTTGATTCGATTTCCATACAAAATTTCCAGACAATACCGTCGACGCTACTACACTCAGGTGTAGTAGCGCCAGTATCAAATGTTGGACCATCAAGATTCCCAAGTGTAGAGGCTTCTAAACAAAGCCACTCAATTCCATAAATAGAATATTGTGCATCAGTTTCAGGCCATGAAAGATGAATAACCCCATCACCGCCTTTACCGGTAGTTAGATCATTATCACCTTTTACTAATCCTCCAGAACCTGCTCCATACTGAGCATCTAGAGTAGCCCCATTACGGACACCATCGGTACCATCAGCAAAACCTGCTTGTCCACCATACGATAATCTTGAACCATCAGCAGCTAAATTACCATCAGTAAATGTTCCGAAACAATTTGTGGTTTCTGCTTCATCTCCTTTATAGACGGTATTTGCTTCTGTTTCTCGGTTGGTCCCACCGACTCCACCAGCCGCGGTCAATCCAAGAATAGTAGTTTCTTCACCAGGATTACCACTGTTTATCGCCCCACCTGAACCATCAGGCGATGCACCACCAGCACCAATGTAGAAATCTATTGATTCCCCTGGTGCAACGAACAACGTATCTGTAATAATTTCACCAGCTGCACCACCACCAGAATATGTTTCCGAGTAAACATCTGAACTAATTCCACCAGAACCTCCACCACCGATCATACAAACTTCCATTTGAGATAGATAATCAGGAACTGTCCATGATTGTGCACCAGCAACATCAAAAGTAATACTACCAGCAGGAGCCCCAAGCGTTCGAATCCAACCAAGATTTTCAAGTACTAAACGATCTGTCAATTCTAAGCCATTAGTCCCCTGACCAATAATTTCACCATTATTTAATAGATAAATATCATAGTTTGATAAATCGCCTGAGCAAATTGTCGGTTGAATTAAGTTATTAATAATTTTATATGCACCAGGTGCATATCCCTCATTAATAAGCCAATCTTCTATACAGGTTTTTTGATCGAATTGTGGCATTTCGATTACTGTAAATGGCATTGAATTACCATTATCTATATTTGATAATATTTTACCTTCGGAATTAATTGCTTCAATTTGCAAGTCTATTGAACCTAAATATGGTAGCTCGAATCCAGGTTTAACTCCTTCTTTAAGAACGGCTCCAGTGTTTGCATCAATTAAGTTATAAAAACATTGAGGCAGTCCTGTATCCGAGTGTGTCCAACTTACACGAATTCTTTCGCCAAGGGTATCACTTGCAGTAAAATCTGTTATTGGACCAGGAGCTTCAAAGGTTGGATCAATATACCAATTTAATTCAGAGTAAGTTTTATTAGTACTTGATTCATTAACCATATAATTGGCAGAAGCGATTGCATAACCATTGGAAATATTCGCTTCTTTTAACCGAACTTTAATTACATCAGGAGTTGTTGAATCATGATCAATATAAACAGGATAGTTGAATATAGTTCCATCATCTTTATCCCCAGCGGCGACAGTAACATACGTCATAATATTATGAGATATGTCGTTTAATCCAGCAGGGACTATAACACTATCTTCAATGCTAAAGTTAATAATTTTTCCGTCATTAACGGCATTGGCTGCAATATTAAATTGTATTTTTAATTCATTATTTTCATATGGTACTTCAAATAATGTGGTTGAGGTATTGAAATCATTTGATGAAGAAAACCATTGAATTCCATAGGTTTTTGCTAGCTCCATATTTGAAGAGGAGATAGCGTCTCCGATTGTAGTTGTATCATCCATACCTGCAATATCATTTAAAATATAAATTTCTTTTGTACTCGCTACAAAGATAGTAGAATTTATTGGTATATTATTAATACCAGTTTCATTCTCATCTTTAAAGGTATACAAAGCTCGTCTTCTAAAAGCCATTGTTTTTTCCTTTATTTTAATTTTCTGTTTGTTCTATGAACAAGAAGTTATTCCAGTATCTTTATTAGAATATCTTTTACCAAGAATACTTTTTGATATAATATAGTATTCGTATGTTTGCCCGTCACTAACATTGGTATCTTTAAATGGTGGATTGACATTTGATGCCAGTAACCCTCCATCTCTATAAAGATCAAATATTGGTCTAGGATTACTTCTAGCATCCGACCAATCAATCGTAATCGAGCAATTTTCCCCATCATTATCACTAGCTGTTAAATCCTTAATTTGAATTGGACTTAAAAAATCTAAATTTTCAATCCAATTCAATTCTTGATATGTTGAATTTGTCAGGGAATCGTTTATATCATAATTTATTGAGGCTACACAATTCTCGCACTCTCTATTTCCGCCAAAGTAAACCTTAATAGAATTTGAATTAGCATCCCATACCAAATATACAATAATTTTTTCTGGTTTTCCGTATATATCTATAGCGTCAAATTCATGTGCAAAATTTATAAAGGAGTTACCTGTAATACTCATATTCGCCGGTATAATAATGGAAGAACCTCCTTTTATTATATTAGAGGCGCTCACAATTATTATAAAAAAATCAAATATTTTTTCTTCATCCGAATAATATAATTCCATAAATGGCTCATTTTCGAACGGGTCCAAAGTAATTATATTTGTATGCTGTTTCCAGTCTGTGTTTTCTGCAAATGTTTCTGAAAGTAAATTATTGTTTAGGGCTTCCTCAATTGTTGTATTTTCATCTATACCTGTTAAATCACCTAATGAAAAAAGGTCGTTGGTTTCAACGACCATTACTAGGGCATCTTTGGGTAATCTATGTAATCCAGTATCACTGAGCGTATCAAATGTATATAATGTTTTTCGTCTAAATGCCATAATTTTCCTTTAGTATGATATATGAACCCAGTCATTATTTGATAATCCATTATTAAAATGAATCGTTGTATCTGTTCCATTATTTGTGATATAATAATCGTACTGTGAAATTAGTACCCCGCTGATATAAACTTCTGCTGCTGTAAATACGGCATTAGTTACGGTAAAGTCGGTTTGACCATCCGTTGCCGTAAAATCCGCATCACCAGAATTATTACTAACGGCTTCTATAACTACTTCTTCATTTTCTGAACGCCCATCATTAAAAGTAACAGTAGTTGTTTCATTTGTAAGATCAATATCCACTGTATATTCTGTATCCCTTGTTCGAATACCATCACAGAAAACTCTTACATTTGAAGTAATCGTATCATTTAATATGAAATCAGTTTGACCATCTGTAGCATTAAAATTATAAGGAGTGAACCCAAGTCCAATCATGGATTGAACCCATTCCCTTGTAACTAGAACGCGATCTTGGGTTGTATCACTGCTTATTAAAGATTTAGACAGTTCCGGGGCAACCAACCTACCATCAGTATATGCTTCAAAAGCATTCTTTTGGTGATACATATCATCCCCGATACCTATTTCCATAATGGTATCTGTTTCGCCAATATTGTATTTACCCAAGGCAAACATATATGTATTTGGGGCGACAGTCCATCTACCAAAAGCAGTCGAATCATTACCGGAAGCCTCAGTATAAGAACCACCAGCGAATGAGCTAACCCCACTGGCTTTATTGCTATAATTAACAGCCATTGAATATCTACCAGTCGCTTCTGTCATAAGTCCAGAAGCGAAGCTATCATTTGCTGAAGATTTGGTTGCGTAACCAAAAGCGGCTGAGTTTACCCCGGATGCTTCAACATTATAGCCGCAAGCAAATGCTTGATAATTAGTTGCTTTAGCCGAACGCCCGAAAGCCATTGAGTTTCTACCACTTGTTATGTTATCCATACCAGCTGTAAAAGAATTTTCGCCTGATGAAAGATTTTGATACCCAAAAGAAGCAGAATTATTGCCGGTGGTAATAACAGCATTTCCAGAAGCAAAAGAATAATCACCTGGAGCTTCTGCCTCGTTACCTAGCGCTGTTGAAGCCATACCATCAGCTATTGTTTTTATTCCGGCTGCGGTACTATAATCACCATTTGCTTCTGTTTTATAACCAGATGCTTTTGAGCCTAGTCCAGAAGCCGTTGTATATAATCCTTCAGTATGACTATAGTCACCACTTGCTAGGGTAATATAACCTTCAGCATGCGAACCTTTTCCTCGCGCTTCAGTATATTCCGTAGTATCATTAGTTTCATCTCTTTTACTTACACCTTCTGCATGTGAAAAAGAGCCACTGGCTAGCGTCCAAAAACCGCTCGCCATTGCACCCATACCTCTTGCCTCTGAACACTGATTAACTGCCAATGTAAATTTATCAGTAGCTTTTGTACTGAAGTTTAACGCAGTTGAATATTCCGAGGTAGCTGATGTTTTATAACCAACAGCAAAAGAATAATCACCAGTTGCTCCAAAATCAAGAGCTTCGCCTTCACTGTAACTTAAATCAACAGCTTCTTCACCTATTCTTCCATACCACTGAGGATCTCTAAATCTAATTCTATAGCCAGTTCGTTCCGAACCAGCAGGTCCCTCCGTGATTCTCTCAAGATATCCCTGATGCTCATCAAAAAATTCTCGAGTAATTAATATAGAGCCATTGGTAGAATTTTCAATTTCCATCTTATCCATGGTCGGTGCAAAAATCATCCCATCAAAATTAACTTCAAGTGCATTCTGAAGAACAGGTCCGGTCTGATCTAAATAACCATTTCCTATTTCAAAAATATTATCGGAGTTATTTTGGTTATAGCGCCCTACTACAAGTGCATATCTTGTATTATTTTCAAGATTTTTACCAATAGCAAATGCATTATCTATATTTATATTACTATCTGTTCCGATAATAAAATTGTTATTATCATTAAGATTGTTATTTAATCCGATAGCAAAATTATAGTCTCCGTTTAATATGTTTGAAAGACCACTTGTAAATGACGCCGAACCATTAACTGTATTATTTGATCCGATAGCGCCAGATGTTCCTCCAAGACCAATAGTATTCGATGAACCACTGGCGAATGAATTATTTCCAAGTATTTTATTAAGATTACCGGTTGCAAACGAATTTTCACTGGAGACCTCTGTTTGGTAACCGGCAGCTATTGAATTTATTCCAGAAGATTTTGTATAAAAACCAAAGGTTGTGGAGTTTTCATTCGAAGCTTCTGTTCCTTGTCCAAAAGAAGCGGAATTTACACCAGTTGCAGAAGTTTGAGTTCCTGTCGCTAATGCATTTTCATTTTCAGCGGACGTTCCAAATCCAAAAGCGGATGATTGCAAGCCAGACGCTTTATTATTAACGTTAGTTGTAAATGAATAATCGCCGGTTGCACCAAGCTCATTATTATTAACAGTAGTATAACTTAAGTCGATTGCATCCTGACCAATATCCCCAAATTTATTTGGATCCCGACCATAAATTCTATATCCAACATTACCATTTTCAATAATTTTTTCTAATTGTGATCGGAGCTCACTCGCTAAAATATCGGTATGCTCTAATAGAGATTTTTTAACAATAATATTTTCATCGACAAGGTTATCAAAATCAATGTACACCATATCAGGAGCAGATACTAATCCAGATGTTTCAATTTCAAAAGCATTTTTTCTGTTATTTAAATCTAGTCCAGAACCTATTTCAAGTAGGGTTCCTGTTTTTGGAAGATTGTATCGTCCAGCTGCCAGCATTGAATCATTTTGGGCTATTGTCCAAAAACCAATAGCTTTTGAATAATTCGATGTTGTTTTTGTATACCCACCTTCTACTGAGGAATATTCGCCTGTTGCTTCTGATTCTAAACCAAAGGCTGTCGATCCATCCGCAGATGCTTGAGTTTTATTACCCATAGCAATTGAATAGTTTCCGGCAGCTATATTACTTTGACCGAACGCGAAAGATTGGACACCAATAGCCTGGGTTTTATACCCTCCAGCAAAACTTGATAAACCGGAAGCCAATGTTTTATACCCAATAGCAAATGCTTCATCGGTTGTTGCTGAGGTTCCATAACCTAACGAGATTGCATTTTCACCATTGGATACACACTCCAAACCAAACGCTAGCGAACTCTTACCGTTCGAAATACAACTATGGCCTCCGGCAAAAGAATAATCACCGTTTGTTTCGGAACCCATACCTACTGCAAAACTAGCTTCACCAGAGGCTTTGGTGGTATCACCGCCAGCATGAGAGTAATCCCCTTCAGCGATTGTCATATACCCTTCAGAGTGGGAACCGACACCAAGGGCTTGAGTAATTAATCCTTCTGAATGTGAGGAAAGACCCAACGCCATTGTTTCAGCCCCCTCCGAGTGGGCATTTTTACCGGCTTCTGTTTTATAACCTTCGGCGTGTGCATTAATATCGGTTGTCTTAGTAAGACTACCCTCAACGTGCGAGAAGTTTCCTCCCGCATTATTACGACCACCCTCAGCATGAGCTGCGAACCCACCAGCCATATTTTCATGACCTTCGACAAAAGAATTTTCACCAAGAGCCTTATTAAGATTACCGAAAACTACAGCATTTTTGCCAGTTGCTTCCGAGGCATAACCCGCTGCGAAAGATTGTTCACCTGAAGCTTTTGTTTTTAAACCAAAAGATGACGATTGTCTTCCACTCGCGATAGTTTCTCTCCCTGAAGAAAAAGAAGAAAGACCTTCTGAAATGGTCCCATATCCGACAGCAAAAGAATTATCCCCGGTAGTCCCGCCTATTCCATTAGGGATTGGGGGTTGGAAACTAAAATCAACCGAATTTTGTCCAAGTGGGCCATAATAATCAAGATTTGCATCCCATAATTTATAACCAGTTTTATTGTTTTCAACATATTTTGCTAATTCACCACCCCCGGTTCCATCAGAAAGAACAGTATAAAGACTTTGATTATCTAGTAAATCTCTGATGGTTGAGGCAGGAGTAAGACCAGTTTTATTAATTATTTCTACAACAAGTACTCTATTATTTCTTGTTTCAAGAATCTGTATTACAGAATGTAATGGTACATCAAAGACACCAATAGTATCCTCGTTCTTAAAGACATATAAAGGATTTCGTTTCATATTTTCTCCTAAAATTACTAATGTATCTTTGTTGAAGCACAGGAATAATTGGAAGCTTAAATGCTTCCAATTATTGTTCCAGCTCTTTTTTAAATCTTAAATATTCTCGTATTTCTTTTTCGTAAAAACGTATATATTTATCTTGTTTTTGAATAAGAAGATCTTTTCTATAAGAGTTAATTGAACCTTGTTTAAGAACATCTTTTAATACAATAACTTTTTTTGGATCATCCGTTTTTTCGAAAGTAACCTTGATCTTTTTTATATTTCTATATTTCTTTGGGATTGGTCGAAGAATTGTTAAATCCGGACATTTATTTTTAATATAAATATAATCATTATTTGGTTGCGGTTCTGTTATTTGTCCACAACCCATAAAAAATAGACTTAGAATACTAATATACAAAATAGTTTTCATCTTCTGTATCCTTCGGGTTAAAATTAATATCCGTTTCATCATATGCATCCATTTCTAATTTGCATATGTTGAGTTCGGAACCAACGGTTTTGAGGTTGCTCTCTAATAATTTATTTTCTTTTAGTACCTCTTTTAAATTGGCTTTGCTCTTTTCGAGCAATTGCTCCTTTTGAGCAATTGCTCGATTTAAATCATTTATAACTGAGTAATGCCAGTCCCATAAAAAATACCCCAAAGAGCTTATTATTAACAGAACCCCGCCTAATTTTAATAATGAACTAGACGGTAAAAATTTTAATAAAAAATCCATTTTATTTCCTTTATTTATACATATTATATATGTCAGGAGGACTATCTATATTATCGTTATTTTTATTTAACTTATGTTCCTTCCATATTTTGATACTCTTCTCCACCCCTCGTGAAGTAAATAAAGCGATTATCATTGTTACAAGTACAGTTTCCATAATAGATATCCATGCATTTTTTATAACGAACCCCTCAAGATTTCCATCAAGAGCCATAAATGCAAAAAATACTAAAAGAGTAATACCAAAACTTAGATGTCTGGTTACCCCTTTCCAAGCCGGTTCGCAACAAGACACACATTTTTTACAATTAGTTTCTTGTATGTTTTCTATATTCACTATATTCTCATCCATAATTATTCTCCTTTTATTTATATTCCTCAGCGTAACCTTCGGTTATCATATCCTGATTAACTGATACTCCGTCGATAAAAAATTCACCCAGATATCTTCCGTATTTTCCTTTTCTATCTTTAATTGTCTTAATTGTTATTTCTTGATTATTATCAATAGCTGTCTGTATTTTATTTCTGAGATAATCCCTTGATATCAAACCAAGAGTTCGTTCTTCCCCTCTTATTTCAGGAGCATCAATATATGATAATCTAATTTTTTCAGTTTTATATACTCCGAATCCTAAATCAATAACAACAGTCATAGTATCACCATCGTAAATCTTTAAAATTTCTTTAACTTTATATTCATACATGTAATTCCTTATTATATTTACTGAACATTTGTTAAAAATTACAGACAGGAAAAAATAGAGGACAATGTCCTCTATTTTTAACTTAATTCTATTTTTCGACAATAGCTTTTAATTTTTTTGTATAATTCATTTGGACTATATCTACAACCATCTCTTAAAAAATAATATCTTCTATTTCTTCTTATTATGTTTGTTGCAACTTCCGAACAGAATAAACGCTCATCTTTTTGGATACAAACAGGTGAAGCGGAAAATACTGCTCCAATATAATCATATTTAAATCCAAGATATTCATTTTTTGCAATAGCATATAATTTCTTTTCTTCGTCCTCAGTTAACTTAAGGTCCAATATATCCCAAGCCTCCGGGGTATAGTCTATGACCTTAAATCTACTTTCACCCTCACGAGGAGATATCGAAAAACTCTCACCATTGCTGAAATATAATTCAACGTGGCTGTATCGTCCGAAGGTAAAAACAGCTATTAAATTATCAAGCATTGTAGCCTTTTTTTGAAAGGCTTTGTAAAATGCTATTTTCATGATTCTTTCCCAGCAATATCTGCTTTTCCTTTATATACTGGAACCTTTTGCGGAATATAATCTGTTGGAATACGAAAATCAATAAAAACATCTTTTGGATATTTTCTGATATTAACTTCATCACCCTGATTTCCACCGAGACAAAATAGATATTTACCATCTGGTGTTTGACCAACAACGAAACAAACATGCCCACCACCTTTGCGTGATTTAACAGCAATTGCCCCATAAACCGGACCGCCGGAAGATTTTCCAAAATTCAGCCAACTTTTTGCAGCCGCAGGCCATTTAGGACTTTTATAACCAGCTTTAAGCATAATAAAATTCACAAAGGATGCACACCAAGGCACCTCATCTGTACTGAAACCACCACTTACTGAATGATATTCAAGAATACGTGGGTTATGTTTAGAACCATGAATTTCTTTAACTCCCAATTCTTCAAAAGCATATTTTAACCAGTGTGGTTCTGTCTTAGCTTTTTTATTAAATCGTCCACGATAAATATCTTCAAGAACTGCATGTAGTTCTTTATTATTAACACTTTTCAGTGCCTCGATAGTAATTGGACCAATAATGCCGTCAACCTTTAAATATTTTCCCATTGTATTCAAAGCTATTTGGATATTTTTAAGTCCTTCTTTACCTTGAAATTGATCAATAAGGATTATTATTAATCTTGTCGCTGGATTTTTTAATTTATCAATTAATTTAATCATGCACACGTCCTACCTTTCCATTAATTTTAATCGAATTTATTTTCCCAATTGCAAAAATCTCTATAATTTTTCTGGCATCTAAAGATGTCGATAGTTTAATAGTTAGATTTTCTCGGACTAGGAAAATTTCGTCGCCAATAGATGCACGAATTACTTCTCCATCAATCATTGCTAGCCATGTTCTTGTCAAATGATTGAATCCTATAATTGCTTTTTCACAAGGAGTTAATTTAGTTTGAGTCAGATGACACCCGGTTGAAACAACATCAATTGAAATTAGATTATTGTCTAAAATAAAGCGAGCTACTTCTCGTATCTTACCAAGATATCTTCCGGTATGTCTAATAAAAACTAAATCATCTTTAACCTCAAGTTCACCATGGTTTTTGAGTTCCTCTATTACACTTTTATTGTATTTATCTAAAGAAGTTTTTTGCTCTTCAAATAAATACGTTTTTAAATATAATGGAAAAAATTGACCAAAAGGAAAAAAAATCTTTTCAATTTTTATTTTATTGTTCTCTTTAGGGTTCCATGAAATAAACGGTAATCCTTTATATAATCTTGTCATATTCCATCCCTTATTTTGAAATAGCTTTATAGTCTAACACCAACCCTATTAATCCCATTATTACAGCTCCGACAATTAACTTTAATGTCCAGCTGCGACTTTCTTCTAAATTCTCAATTCGTCTATTGAGCATAACCATTTCTTTTTCAACTATCTCGTATGTCAAAGAATGTTTTAAAATTTCTTTTATGTCAGATGTTAAAACATTAATATTTTCTGTAGTATTTTTTTGAACATTAGCGAGATTGCTAATAAGTTCTTTGATATGCATAATCTCATTGTGCTGCTCCGTCTGTTTACGACGGAGCTCTCTAATATCATCATCTAATCTATCATTTTCAGAAGGCATTTTTTACCCCTTAAAAGATTTAAAGAACTCTATTACTTGTTTAAAGATTCGAGTTGTTTCTTTATCAAGAAGCTTAAGGAAGCTCATAGCATTTTTTATAATTTTTATTTCAGCTTCCGTGAAAATTTCTGTTACTGTATCTGGCTTAGGCTCTGGCTTAGGCTCTGGTTTAGGCTCTGGTTTAGGCTCTGGTTTAGGCTCTGGTTCAATAACATCACCTTTGAATTGGAATTTTGTACAGACCCATAAATCTAAACCATCTTTGGTTAGGACATCATATGGAAAAAGACAGAATCCATTATCACCCCAGGAGGTCCCCCATGAATTTTCGACAATAAAGGCTTGTTTTGTATCATCATACCCTACTATATTCATTGCGTGGTATCCAACAAGTTTATTATCAGTACGATTTACTCTCTCATATTTCTGGGAAATTAGTGGTTTCGACAAACCAAAGAATTTAGATCCTAGAGCGGTACTAAAGATAACTGGATGTCCTTCGTAAAGAGCAGCTTTAATCTTCTCTATATCTCTTTTATTAATACGGCGATATTCAATAACTTTATTATTCTTCGCTTTTTCATAAACTTCTTGAGGCGGCTTAACATTTACTTTCGAAACATCAAATTCCCAATCTTTTTCTTCAGGGACTCCTTGTTTATTTATGGATTTAAATGCATCTCTCAAATAAGAGCCATTATCTTTTCCACGAAGATAAGAGTAATGTTCACGCACATTCCAATAAACAAACAATCTTGATAAATCTGAGATTGTCCCTTTTTCAGCCGTCATCAACTCAAGAGCAGAACATGCTGCATTCGCAACACAACTACCTGTAGTTTTTTGGTCTTCAATTTCGGTATCATATTTTCTCAAATCAACAGAAGTTGGTAATTCCACCAATTCCCTAGAAGCTTTTGGCACAAATACATAATCTCTTTCATCCGGTTTATCTGGCAGAACTCCGATGATAAAATCATTTTTATTTTCATCAAGTTTAAAATCTTTTATTTCACTCATTTTTTATCCTTCAATTAGTTAATTATTATACTTCTTTGTTAAACCTTAATAATTTTTTAAGAACATGAAAATACGAGGAGATTCTCCTCGTATTTTAAATTAAGTAGTTTCTAAATCTGCTCTGATTTCAATAACTTTTTCATCTTCTTTAAGTCCTTCTACCTTCATTTGAAGATATCTACCTGAAGAAGCTGGCGTTACAATATTATAACTATATTTTAGGCCGCCCGCTATTTCTACTGGTGTGCCTTCAATAGTACTTTCAATATAGTTCGGAGCACCTGAACTTGCTTCCAATGAAACATATGATTTTAATGATTGAACATACATCCATTCTGGAAACTGAAAGTAACTTGGCTGTGTAACTAGTTCGTTACTTATTGGTGTTTGATTGGTATATGTTGTTGAATCAGGATCAACGAAAGACGATATACTTGAGGTGCTCGTATTATTTAGTTGGTAATAAGCGTTAGAACCACATACCTTATAAGTATTATCTGCATATTGTATTGCAACAGAGTTTTGAGTAGAACCTAAAAAAGCGATATATGAAGCAATTTCTCCTGTATCTGTAAATACATTTCTATCGGTGGTGTCCCCCAATCCAAGTTGACCATAGGCATTATAACCACACGAATAAACTTTATTGGTATCCTTCTCTATAATAAAACTAAATGAATCTCCACATTGGATATCGGAAGCATATAATGGTCCCGGAACCGGAGTAAAGGTATATCTATCGTCATTATCCCCTAATCCAAGTTGACCATAGGCGTTATCCCCACAACTCCAAACTTCATCATTTTGATCAATTATTAAAGTTTGTCTGCTCCCCGAAGCAATTTTCTTAGCTTTTTTATTTGTCCGGGTGAATACATTTCTTGCGGATGTGTCCCCAAGACCAAGTTTTCCGTCGGCATTACTTCCCGTAGTATAAACATAGCCATCTTCGAGAATAATTACAGTATGATCATAACTGGCATTAACTTCAACAACGTTCTCCTTTAATTTAACGAAACTCAGGACATCCGAAGTTGATCCAATACCCAGCTGTCCGTATGAATTTTCACCACACCCCCAAAGGGAATTATCATCTTTAATAATAAAGGAATTATTTCCTCCTACCGCTATTTTTTTACCTGTTAGACCTGTATCAATAAAAACATAACTATCAGTTGTATTACCTGTTCCCAATTGCCCGCTATAATTATCTCCACAAACCCAAACACTACCGTCATTTTTTAAAATTACTGAATGACTGCCGCCGATAGCAACGCTTTTAACATCAGTTATCCCTGTATCGGTCCAATCAGTTCTATCAGTAGTATCATTTAACCCAAGTTGACCATAATTATTATGACCCCTAGCCCATAATTTTCCGTTGTCATCTATTCTTAAAGAATGGTCGCCAACAGCTATAGAATCTGTTCTTTGGGGAATACTGTATTCAACGAAATCAATTCCATCTGTTAATGACGGAGTAAAGTTCGAAAGAGTTTTTGCTTGGTGTTCAGACATTACTGCTTTTGTAAAAGAACTTCTGTTATTAGTATCACCGATCCCGAGTTGATCATAATTATTTCGTCCGGCGCCGTATACTTCACCATTTGAATTTATGCTCATTATATACATAGCATTATTTACACTGGCTAATTTTTGAGAAACTACACTGGTATCAGTAAATACATTTCTATCAGTGGTATCCCCTAAACCGAGTTGTCCATAATTATTTCTTCCGCATGAATATATAATAGAATTTATAATACAATAGGAAGAATATGAGCTTAGTCCAATATCTTCGACATTTTCTAAACCAATATCAGTAAAAGAATTTCTACTATCAGTATCCCCTAAACCAAGTTCTCCATAATAATTGTATCCTGTGGCCCAAAGGGTGCCATCTAATTTTATAAGAATGGACATGCTATATCCTGCAACAACTTTTTTGCCGGTTACGCCAGTACTTGTAAAAGTAGTTCTACCATTAGAATCACCAACTCCCAATCTTCCAGAATCATTGTTACCACATGCTAATATATTATCATTCATATCTATAATAATCGTATGTTCATACCCGCAAGATACATCCTTTGCAGTAAGGCCTGTATCAGTAAATACATTTCTATCAGTACTATCCCCTAAACCAAGTTGACTATAATAATTGCGTCCACACGACCAAACAGTATCATCCTCCTTAATAACTACAAAGAAATCTCTTCCCCCTGATATTTTTTTCGCAGAGAATCCTAAATATGTCCAATCGATTCTTTCATCCGTATCTCCTAATCCAAGTTGACCCTGCCTATTTTTTCCAATTCCCCATACGCTGCCATCCTTTTTAATACATAATGCTGTTTGGGAATAGTTAGTACAAGTTATACTTTTAACATCAGAAATACTTTCAACATTATAATTAAAAACACCATTCTTTTTGATTTTGCCATCAACTAGAATAAGTGAATGATCATCTCCAGCGGCAATTTCCTCGGCAGGGAAAAGAATTTCTGGCTCTGACACATTTCCAACTTGAACAGTCTTAATAACACCTTCTTGTTTAGTATATACAATATCATTTGTGCTAATTGGTGTATCAGCCGCTACTTTTATTTCTGCAAGTGAACTCAGTTCTTGACTATGATCCGAAATAATATCATTATGAAGTACTTGGACCGATTGTTTATAGGTTGCCCAATCGTTATCTGTTGCTTCTTGTTCGAACTCTTGTGTTTCTGCTGTAATATTATCAGCATCTGCAATAATAGTTCCATTAACAATACTAGCATTAGTCAATGTAGGAACAGTTGTCGTATCAATATTAGTACTATTCAAAATAATACTATCATCTGCTGTACCGACAACATTAGAGACTGAACACCATTGGTAAGGCGTTGGTTTACTCTCTAATTTTCCAGGCTCTTGAGCACTGATGCTTATTCCATAAGATGTAGTCTGTGTTACAGCTGGCAATGTCCATTTAAATGGATTGCTTGATGTATCCAAACTTCCACCTGTAATACTAACGCCATAAATATTGCTGGCATTATAATTAGTAATATTTACATCTACTATTTGTCCTTCGACAGCCGATGTAGGAACTGTAAAAACCGGCTGTGGCGTAACATTATAAACATTTTGGAACTCAGTACTTCCAACCAGGTCACCGCTTGTTGTTGCCATTTTTGTATAAATTGTGCCGGCTACTGTGTTTACAGCTATTTCACCAAGCTCTAAATCCGCCAGCTGAGGCTCTTTATCCACCCCATTTGAATTCTTTAAAATTATTCTTCCCATATTTTATCTCCTTAATTAAACCACAATGAAGCTTGAGCTTCTAATGATTTTAAAAGTGCTTCTTTGAATTCATCTAAAGTAACTTCACTATCAGTATTATCAGCCAATCTCCAAATCGTAGAGGTCAATCCGGCAAATTCCAATGCTTGAATAGTTCTGGAAATTCTATTTTGAGACATTTCATCAGCATCAAAAACTTTACCATTATCTATAGTTACAGTTAAACCATTTAAATCTTCGGCACGAATTGCTTTTGAACCCTCAGGTTGGTCTTCTTTAAAAACAGGAACATTTTTAAAATGTCCCGTTTTTACTTCTGTTAATTTTTTTTCAATCATTAGTATGTTCCTCCTGAAATATCACCAACAGATGCAGTTACTTCTTTAAAAAGAGTACTATCGTTAAGAAAATCAGCAATAGTACTTGTTCCATCTAAGGTTCCCATTGCGACTTTAGTTACTTCTTTTGGAGTACCGCTCCCGTCGCTATCTAAAATATAGACCTTTGCGTTAGCTGGCACTTTATCTATACCTGTTTCGGTCGCGTCATTAAAATGATATATTGGTTTTGTATCCATTCTCTATCCTTATTCTTTATTCTTTATTCTTTATTCTTTAGTTACTTATTTAACTTAAAATTTTTACAATAATAGCCGAACCATTACTTGGTGCAGTTGTAAAATCCAGTGTATCCCCGTTAGATAATGTATAATCTTCAGAACTACCTTCTATTTTAAGAAGACCATCAACATATACATCTACTAGGGTTTCTGAACCCACAACATAAGTGTTAGTTAAAGTAAAGCTTGTTGTTGAACCGTCACCTGTAAGTTTCTCAACTGTTCTAGAGACTCCGCCGCCCCCGGTATTAGCTTGAACCCATTCTTTAGTAACAAGAACTTTATTGGAAGTATTGGTATCATCAATTAAAGTAGTTGTTAATTCTGGAGCAACTACTTTACCATCAATATAGATTTCGAAAGCATTTTTCTTATCACCATCGGCACCAATACCTGTTTCATGAATTGTATCAGTGGCTGTTCCTACGTTATATTTACCCTCGACATGCATATGATCATTTTGAGCAATTGTAAAATATCCTTCAGCATGAGAGTAATAACCGCTCGCTTTAGTTAACCCACCTTCTGAATGGGAACCATATCCCTCAGCTGTTGTTACATTACCTTCAGCATGTGAATAAATTCCACCAGATTCAGTTTTATAACCTTCTGCATGAGACGATACTCCACTAGCCGTTGTATAATTACCTTCAGCGTGAGAACCATAATCATTGGTTGCCTTTGTTTTATAGCCTTCCGCGTGCGAGTAATTACCGCTTGCTTCTGTATAATATCCTTCAGCGTGTGAACCTTTTCCAGAAGCAAGGGTTGCATTCCCCTCTGCATGCGCGTAATCATCACGCGCTTCAGTTTGATAACCTTCAGTAAAAGAAGCATAATCGCTCGCTATACCTCCGACAGCTAAGTTAACCGCATTTGTACCCAAGGTATCATTAGATAAACCATTAATACGATACCCAACACCGTCTTTAATAAGTTCTCCTCCACCCGAAGCGGATGTTACCTCTACTATAGATTCAGAACCATCATCTTTTTTAATAAACACTTTTCCATCATAAGTATTAATTGCTATTTCACCCAGTTCTAAGTCTGTTGTAGCTGGTACTTTACCAGCAGTCGCTGACCTTTTTAGTTTTATTGTTTGTGCCATATGTCTCTCCTATTTAGGCTTTGCTATAATAGAGCAATTGCTCCTTTTGAGCAATTGCTCTAAAATAATCATTTGATTTTTTAAATCAAATAACTTTTGATTTTATTTTGAAAAGTGAATTTTTCACAATCTAAAAACCGCAGGTTTTTAGATAAGTCCAGAGGACTTATTCACTTTAGATACGATATATATCGTAATCTTTTGTTGAAAATTTTTAAGCACAGGAAAAAGCCCGCGACCGAAGTCGCAAAGCTTATTCCTAGAATTGTCCACCATCAATAGCAGTTGGTACCCAGTTTGTACCATCCCATGAAAGAACATCGTCTGTACTCGGAGCAGTAGTTGTTGTATCAACATCAGTCAATAGATCAATTCCAGCATCAAGATTAATTGAATTTCCGCCTTCTTCATCGATAAAGATTCCTGTGCCAGAAGTATAAGTTGTATCTGTATCAATATCATCAGCAGGTACCCACTGACTGTTGGCTGCATCCCATTTAAGTGTTTGACCATCAGTAGGTGCAGTTGTAGAAGTATCAACATCATCAAGATCATCAATGCTTTGAACAGTTACGTTAGAGATTGCTACATTTTCCCATTGACTTGTACTTGAATTCCACTGAAGAATTTCATTATCTGAAACACTAGTAACAGTTACGTTAGCTAGGTCTTCAATATTAGCAGCGGCAATTCTACCATCAACACGAGCATCTGTATAATATAGATTTGTAGAACCTTCAGCAATACCATCAGTAGTTACTTCTACAAACTCAAGTCCATCTTCTGCAGCATTAACTTTTACAAATTTGCCGGCATCACCACTATTGTATGCACTTGGGGTATCTGTTAATCCAATAAAGGTACCATCAACACCAGTTGGAAGATCACTTGCCTGCCATTCGCCGGAAGCATCGTCCCAAACAATAATCTGTCCATCAGTTACACCAGTAACATTAACATCGCCGATATCATCAAGACTAGCAATTGAGTTGTTGTCATCTTGTGGAGTCCAGTTTGTTCCGTCCCATTTAAGTGTTTGACCTACAGTTGGGGCAACAGTAGTTGTATCAACATCACTCAAGTCATCAATAGCAACTGATTGTGGTGCTGCATTTACCCAAGCTCCATTACCACCATCAGCTGTTGGATCCCATTTAATATAGTCATCAGCAGCCAATGTTCCGCTATCAATGATGACATCATTAATATCATTCATTCCAAGAATAACTACACCTGTTTGACCATTTACTGAGTCAACACTATTTGCAGAAACAATTCTTTTCCAAGTATTATCACTTGTTTGATACATAACTCTATCACCTTCGATGAAGGTAATTGTTCCGCTACCGAAATCAGCGTCGCCACCAGTTTCAACAATATAGAAGTCTCCATTATCCCCAGTTCCATCACTAAGGGCTGGTGTACCTGGTCCACCTGAACCGTCTGGATTCCATAATCCAAGATAAGTAGCACCAGAAGTTAATCTATTTGCAATTTCATCAGCAGAAAGTAATTTTCCAGTATCTCCAACACCAGCTGTATCGTCAATTGGCAGCTGAGTTGATGGAACTAAACCATTTGAATCAATCTGTGCATAACTAAGGGTTTGCCAAGATTGAGTAGTACCATCGTCTGAACCGACTCTAAAACGTTTTTCGTCCGTTAACCAAACGAGTTCTCCATCTTTCGCAGTAATATTTCCAAGATTAGTACTTGGTCCTCTTTTTAATTGAATGCTAATAGCCATTTAAAATCCTTTTATATTTAATTGTAATATTTTGTTATTCTAATAATTATTATAATTTTTTTTCTTGGTAAAGAGCAAGAGCTTCTTCTGAGGATATTCCTCTGTTAAAAATTCTAAAATGATCAATATCTGCGTCTATCATATATTCTGTATCATAATAGGCATTATAATAACTTTTTATTGATGTACACCCAATGTTATTATTACTATCAGTATTACTTTCTAATTCATCAAGATGTTTAATGGCGCTACCATCGTAATATACATCAGCACCATTGGCTCCATCCGATGATATAATAACATGATGCCACTCTCCTTCGACGATAAAAGCACCAGTTAAATAGGTTACGGCGTGTCCATACGATATTCTTAACTCTAAACTGTCATTTATAATTAATTGTGTGCCATAAGGACCATCTGGTCCTTGTGCAAAAATACCTGGCCAATTATCTGTACTCATCTCCGAATGTCCTCGAATCCAAAAGGAAACTGTATAATGATTATTTTGGAATAAATAATCATTTGGGGCAGTTCTTAGAACTACTCCTGACGATATCTCTGAAGTGGATAATACTCCTGAACCGAATTGATTTATACCGGCATGAACATGAAGATGATGAACATTTCCATAGTCTACTAAACTATTATCAAAAGGGTATAACGCAACGGAACTATTATCCTCAAAAATATCAAAAATATATTTTGGTTTAGTCCGAATCCACGGACCGAATAGTTTATCAGACATAACTAGAACGTTCCTCCATCAACATCATGATTATCTACATAATATTTTGTAGCAATATCCTGATCATTTACTGGTGTATAACCTGTATCCATCGGAACACTACCATCTGATAGAAGGTTTCCACCACCCGGAAGATCAGTTGCTAACCAAGTGCTTGAACCAGCACTCCATTGAATAATTTGACCATCGGTTACACCTGCAACGTCGACATCCCCGATGTCGTTAAGAGAAGCAACTCCGCCAGAACCACCGTAGTTCGCATCAGCGTATTCTTTTGTGATAAGAACTCGTGGATCAGCATTATTTATAACAGTCGTTGATAGTTCAGGTGCATATAATGTTCCGTCTGTAAATACTTCAAAAGCATTTTTTCGTGTTGAGCTATCACCGATACCAACTTGCATAACTGTATAATCAGTATCTACGTTATAGGTACCCATAACATGACAGTAGTCATTACTTGTCTGTGTATAGAATCCCTCAGCGTGCGAAGCATAGCCACTAGCTTGGGTATGGACACCTTCAGCGTGACTGTATTCAGCCGCGGCGTTTGTCTGATAACCCTCAGAGTGAGCACCGGTATTATAAGTATATGTATTTACACCCTCAGCGTGGGAATAATCTGCATAAGTAGCTGTTCCTTTACCTTCAGAATGTGATCCTGTAGCGTAAGCTGTAGTATGATAACCTTGAGTAATTGTATAATTACCTTTAGCTGTGGTCGAATAACCAAAAGCTGCTGAATAATCAGCTTGTGCACGAACAGCGTAGCCAACAGTAAATGATCCGGTACCTGTTGCTCCACGATCTGTGCTAGATTGATCATAATAACTTAAATCAATAGCGTTCAGTCCGATGTCACCATAGTTATCTGGATCTCGGCCAATTAATCTCCAACCGATTCCATTACCTTCATCCAGAGCTTCCAATCCAGTTGGATTTCCTCCACCAGCATTAGCTTGAACCCATTCTCGTGTAACGAGAACTCTATCGCTTGTATTAGCATCATCAATTAAAGCAATAGATAGTTCCGGTGCCTGAACACGCCCATCAGTAAATACCTCAAGTCCATTCCTATAATCTTCCATAGCGGTACCAATACCAACTACAAATATTTGATTATCTTCGAAGGCTGCATTATATTTACCAACAGCAACCATACTTTCTTTATTAGCTACTGTTCTATAACCAATAGCAAATGAGTTTGTCCCGGATGCGCTCGTATTCACACCAAAAGCTGTTGAATAATCACCACTTGCTGTTGCATAATATCCAAAAGCTGTTGAATAATCACCACTAGCCGTTGTATAATACCCAGAAGCACTTGAATAGCTACCTGAGGCAGTTGTATTATACCCAGTGGCTATTGAGCAACTTTCACTTGCCTTTATACCATAACCAACGGCGAAGGAATAATTTCCACTTGCTGTTGCGTATCCTCCAAACGCTACTGCGTAATTTCCTGAAGCTTCATTATATTCTCCGACGGCTAAACTTCCTGTTCCTGTAGCGCCGTCACCGTTAACAGAAAAATCAATAGCTCTTGTTCCAACGGTACCTGTATTATCAACAGCTTCTGGAATTCCATAACCATTATCAATATTAATTAGATTCCCACCGGACCCAGCATTAGCTTGAACCCATTCTTTAGTAACAAGAACTTTATTGTCAGCATTATCAATTAAAGAAGGTGTTAACACCGGTGCAAAAATCTCACCTGTTCTATAAACCTCGAAGGCATTGCTATCATCGCCGCCCGAACCACCTGTACCGTTACCGACCTCAAAATAAGTAGTTGATTTATTAAGGTTATTTGTACCAATTACAAATTGGTTAATATAACCCGCAGTTGTGTACGAACCAGAGGCGTGACTATAATAAGCTGCAGCATAAGTATTGCGTCCTTCTGCGTGACTATAATTACCAGTGGCTTTTGTACCTAACCCTTCGGCATGTGAACCAATGCCATCTGCTGATGTAAAATTTCCTTCAGCGAAGGAATGATCGCCATTAGCATTAGTTTTATAACCAACAGCAAATGAATCATTATTACTGGCTATAGTATCATAACCAAATGCCGTTGATCCTTGACCGGTTGCTCCCCTTAAAGTAGACACTTCATTTGTCGGATCTTTATAACTAAAATCGACTGCTTGGAATCCGATATCGCCATAAACATTTGGATCTCGACCGATTAAACGCCAACCGATTCCATTACCTTCATCTAGAGCCTCCAATCCAGTAGGGGTTCCTCCGCCACCGATCTCAACGACCGACTCACGAACACCATCAAATTTTTTAGTAAATAATTTACCATCATTTGTATTTATTGCTAATTCACCCAATTCCAATTCAGAATTTAATGGGACACTACCAGCACTTGAATTCTTTTTAAGTATAATGCGAGGCATATTTATCCTTTATCTTTATCTTTTTCTACTATAAATCTTTGTTAAAAACTTAAGAGACCTTTACAAAACCATTTTCATCTTTATATAATGTTCCTGGATCTCCAGGTATAGTTGGCAATCTATTACCAAATTCTGGACTAAGTAGATAACTAACCGGAACTAAATTATTAAGATCAGTATCGACAATATCCGGTGTTAATTCAGGGGCAGTTAATTTTCCATCATTATATATCTCGAAAGCATTCTTTTTATGTGCGCCTGTAGAACTATCAAAATAACCAATACCAAATTCAAATAGTGTATCATCAGAACTACCAAGATTATAAGAGCCCATTGCAACACTATTTTCATTTTTAGCATTTGTGTTTCTACCACAACTAAACGAAGCTTTCGCGCTTGCTGTTGCACCGTACCCCATAGAAATTGCGCAGTATCCAGAAGCCTCTGATGCGAAACCAGCAGCAAAAGAGGCCATACCTGTCGCTTTGGTTTTTGTCCCTATAGCAAAGGAATAGTCCCCAATAGCATAATTTTCATTATTAAAAGCGGCTGAACCAAGTCCCATTGCTTTCGTATTAATATTTGCGGCGAATGAAGCCTGCCCTGTGGCGCCATTAGCCAAGCTATGAGAATAACTTGATGAAACATCAACTGCATCTCGAGCCATCTCTCCGTAGTTATCTGGGTCTCGCCCAATCAAACGCCAACCCGGACCTCTTCCTTCATCTATTAATTCTAAACCCGTTGGGGTACCACCAGAACCACCAATTTCAATAATCGCTTCCGTACCATTATTTATTTTTGTATATAATTTTCCGTCATAGGTATTAATAGTTATTTCGCCAAGCTCTATTTCTGACACATCTGGAGCCACGCCTGATATATCATTTCTCTTCATTAGAATTTTAGGCATTTTATATTCCTTTTATCTTTATTCTTTCTTATCTTTGTTGAAATCCCAGGCACAGGAAAACGAGAGGAATTTCCCTCTCGTTTAGTTACTAACCAAGTTTTCTATATTTCCATTTTAAATATAATTGTCTTATTTTTCTTTCTAGATGACACCACCACTTATCAAAATAATAATAGAATAAAGTGGCCGCAATTAGGTCAACCCCAGCTATTTCCATCGCAGTTGATGTATCTCCGAGAATAAAATAACCGGAAATAAATACTATACATATTCTAACTATTCTATAAATTATAGCTTTCAACCATAATAAAGAAGGTGGTTCACATGATTGCATTTCCGAGTCCTAAAAGATTGGGGTAATGTGGTCAATAACCTCAATTGTTTTAATTCTTGAAAAATGATTTCCAAAATCCTCTCTAATTTGAGTTTCTGCATCTATCGCACTTTTTGCAAAGATACCACAGGTAATGGTATCCAATTTATCCTCAACCTCATTAAAATATTCAGCAGTTGCTGTATAAAATCTGGTCTCTTCATTTATATTTGTCATTTAATTTCCTTTAATAATTCTAGAACTTTTGGATCTGCTATATTTCTTCTTGCAAATTCTTCGTCCCCATTTTTAACAGCTTCCCTAATTTTGGTTGCTGAAACATGCCCGACTCTCGGGACAAACTTTAGTTTAATCTTATTATCATCAATAGCTTTTTGAAATTTTTCAATTACCATGGGGTTGCCTTGAACAACGATATCATATTGAGATACAAAATTTTCCCATTCTTCATTAGGATCATCAAGATCAGGAGATTTGATAACATCAGCAAATGGAAATACTTCTGAGGCAAGTAGTATATTTTTTTCGAGATCAATTTCATCATCTTCATCTACTCTTAAGGCAAGAGTAATATTTGGAGATAATCTTTTCGCGACCTCCATAACAATTTTATGTCCTTTATGAATGCCTTGAAATCGTGCAATTACCAACACTTTTGGAAAAATTTTATTGTATAGTTCCTCGGCATTGAAATCTACAAATTCGATTTCCATATCAACGTCACTATAATCGGCGGAGAAATTTTTATTATACCCTTTATCATCTTTTGGGTTCGGTCCGCTATTATTAATTACTATTTGAATATCATTTTCATCTAGATATTTTTCACGAATTTCTTTAATTGGTGCCTGCATTGCGACAAAAACCGTAAATCCGAGATCAGAAAGCCAGTGCGCTCTACTATATCCCAAATGCATATTCTTTTCTCGGCCATCAATACCAATATCATTGTTATTTGTCTCGGCTCTTAGATCATCCCCATCAATAATAAAACTATCTGGTGTAATTCTTTCAAGGGCTTCGGCGATCGTAGTTTTACCAGCTCCAGCTTTACCCAATAATGCAACTATCATTTATTTCCTTTTTTATTTAATTGAAGAATATCTTCTTTAAAGAATTCTGTTTTCCTAGCTTTTTTTATGAATTCATCGGTCGTTAAACACCTCGCCATATTTTTCCCTCCATTCTTTAAAGGTCAATAGATTATTTTCATCAAAAGTTTCAATCATTTTATAGTATTCAACATCAACCCTTTTAATTAATTCAATGGATTCTTCTGAATATTCAAAATTCTGTTTATTAGGGTCAGTTCTATTAACATGTGGAATCTTTATATTGAATACTTTTTCTATAATATCAAGACGATTCATTGGTATGAAAATAGTATCTTCTCCCATCGGATTCGTAAACCATCTATATAATGACATATCAAATTGTTCCATTGATTGCTCATCTTCAGGATGAAAATCGCTTTCAAAATATCCCGTAATAAAGTGCATATTCCCTTGACTGCGAAGAAGATTACGAAAGACTCTAGCTTTATTCGGAAATTCGATCAGAGTATTTTTCATATTCATCATGCGTCTTATGAACTCATCTGGCTTAATTGGATAGATATAACCATCTTCTTTTGGGTCCGTCAACGCCCAAGAAAGATACCCCTCAACCCCTGTGAAAAAAGATTGGAAACTCTTGTACCATTTATGTGGTTCGCGTAATACAGTATATTTTGGATAGTCTCTATAAATTTCCGGTAAATTTCTAATATGTGCATGTCGTTGATTAACATGGACTCTATAATTATAGTTATTGCTTGCACTAATAATTCCGGTATGAACAGAAATTCCAGCGGATTTAACTGGGTGCATAAAAGTCTTTATTTCATTATTCGATTCGATTGTATACATTAGTATTCCTTTTAAAAATAGGGCTTTGCTCTTTTTGAGCAATTGCTCGAAAATAATCATTTCTGCTACTTTAGAGCAAAACCACCCAATTGAGTAAAAAAATTGGGAACAAGAAAGGGTGGTGGGGTGCCCCGAGCCTATTGCCCGAATTTTCCCACCGACTCTATCTCGAGTCTTTAATTAATATTTATATTTGCTATAATGAAATCTTTAGAGTCCCAGCATCATTCCATAATTGACCAGAATTTCCAGGATCACTTGTTGGTAAATTATTCATAAAGATTTGTGTCCCATTAAAATTAACCTCGTCTGAATCAATTGTAATTCTAACATCTCCTGCGATAGAAAAATCTTGATCTCCAGTTTCCGTTCCATCGAAAGAAACATTACCGGAAACTGTAAGATTTACAGTACCAATATCATCATAAACAACCGCGCCACCAACAGTTAAATCACCATCAACAGTTAAATCGCCATTACCATTGTTAGTTGGACTAGCTTGAATATGAACATCACCAAAAATATCCCCACCGATAACCTCAAATTTTGTATCAGGATTAAAATTCCCCATATGCCAAACACGTAAATTTTGACTAAATACTGGATCTGGATCTCCATTCGCATCCTGATTTAAAAAGTCCCATGCATTTACTGCCCATTGTTTAGCATTAGGATCCCAATAAAATCTTGGAATATCTCCAGTTGCTGTTGGTGGGGTAGTGCTTGTGTCATAATCATCACATTCTATACCTGATTCATAATTTCCATCAGGGCCTATGAAAATTCTCCCAAGTTTTACTTCTAATTCGTCAGTAGTTAATGGATATTGTGTAACATCTAACCCACCATTAAAGTAATTTAGCTCGGCAAATGAATTTTGTTGATCAGTACGCACAAAACCATCTAAATTTAGATTACCATTATGCCAAAGCTCTTGCCCAATTCCATAATTATCATCTATTTTAAAAAGTTCATCTGTATTATCCCAATATAAAGCTGGCTTTACACCAACAGGGTTAGCAAGTTCTTCGAAAGCTATACTTGAACGATCATTATTATTTGAATCGGCATATATAAATAACCCTTGTGTTCTAGTTATAGAATTTACATTTAAATCATTAGATATAACAACTTTTCCTAAAAAGTCAACTTCATTCGAAGTAAAGGTATCTGCAGCTAAACCACCATCTACCTGTAATGAATTCGCGATATACGCATCAACATTTACGGTCAGATTATTCGAGATAGCAAGTGAACCAGAAATGCTACCACCATTTATATTAAGTTTTGTAAGTAATTCATCATATATCTTATTTGCTGACCAGGTTTTATCAGTAATATTATTCCCAGCAGTATCATCAATTATTTGTGTTGCATCTAACTCATCATAATAAAGAGTTGATTCATCTGTAGATACTCTTAGATATTTTTGACTATTACCAACTTTTGATGAGGGTGTATCTGTTAATTGGTCAAATTCCGAAACCCCGGAAGACGGTGGAAGTTCCCCTCCATGATATAATTTATAATCATTACCATCGGAATCAGTTACCATGAATGCATTATCGGTCGTGCTCCAAAAGATGGAAGTATTATTTCCAGTATTTGGGTTTTCAAAATCAACAGATGATTTCCCATTATTTGATTTAATAAATAAACCAAAAGCAAATTCAGGAATATCATTAAAATACGATTTATTAAATTCAATATCAGATATTGTTTTTATAGTACCGGAGGCGGCATATAACTCGTTTAAATATACTCTTGAATTCGAAATAAAATTGGTATCACATATTACCTGTTGTCTAAACGTACTTGTTCCGTCAACTACAACATTATCTAATATACGAAGACTTTGAGTTTGGGTTCTTCCAAAAACAAGTAAATCACCATCTATAGATACATCTCCTGTTATTTGACCGCCAATTTTATCAAATTTCGATTCTAATCCATTATCAACGTATGTCTTTGGAGCAATTTCATCCCAACGATAAGTCCCTAAATATCCTGCACTTAGTTCAGAGTTTTCACCATCGTTACCACTATGCCATATCTTATTATCCGGCCGAATACTATTTTTAATATAAAAATCTTTGTATGTATCTGACCAATAAATAGAAGGATTTAAATTTTGATTATTATCAGTAAAGATAATTTCGGAATTAAAAGAACTATTTAAACCAATCTTGATAGTTTTTTCAAGGGTTACCCCATTTTTAAATAGGGCTAACCCTTCATTGGTGAACGAGTAATCAAAACTCGGATTGTCTCCTATAACATAAAGATTTCCTGTTATTGTATCTCCAGCTTTATTAACTTTAGAATTTAAATTTTGGTCACTGTATTCTTTTGTAACAAGGGATTGTTGTCCTTTATTATTAATTTTATTAATTGATAAATTTGGTGCTGTTATTTCCCCGTCGGTTGTTATCTCAAGAGCGTTCTCTCGTGTACCGATACCAAGCCCACAACCAATCTCGAGAATATTATTTGGATTTTGACCAACATTATATAATCCCATGGCATGGCTTGCCTTTCCCAAAGCAATCGTGCCTAACCCTTCGGCGTGCGAAGCCCAGCCAACGGCTTTAGTTCTGTATCCTTCAGCGAAGGAGTAATCGCCAGTGGCTCCATAATTAGCAGAGGGATCTGTGATATTAAAAGCTTTACTAAAATCAAAAGCCTCTTTTCCTATTGGACCATAATCTGTTTCTTCTCTACCGAGAATTCTCCAACCAATTTTGCCATTCTGCTCAATTTTTTCAAGCTCTGATGGTATCTCAGTAGCTTCGTTGAGATCAACATAATTATCATTTAATGATAAAAAGTGTGCTATAGTTGAATCAGGAGTCAATCCTTCTTTGGAAGTTAACTGAATAATTTTTGGGGTACCTTGCGAATCTACGTCATTGATTTGTATAGTAGAATCGACTGGTACATTATATATACCGGTCGATTGTAAATTATCAAAGACGTATAACGGATTTCGTTTCATTTGAATCTCCTAAGTTTTAAATAATATATCTTTGTTGAAATATAAAGCACAGGAAGATTTTCGAGCTTTTGCTCAAAAGTAGCAATTGCTCGAAAATAATCTTTCTTTTTTTATGCTATAATACCAGCATTTCTTAAATTAGAAAGAAGGTCATTATAATCTGATACTAACTGTTCAATATCAGTAGCTATTGAATCTCCAGGATCAACTGCAACTCTTGATGCAATTTCCCCATCAACATAGTCTTTTCTTACTAAACTATCTGGTTCGGTTGGTTCCCAGTCTGTCGTTGGGGCAGCATCTGGATATAAAGAAATACCATTACTATCGCCAATTTTAATATCGCCATTTGATAATGTCAATTGTCCATCGATTAAAACATCCCCTGTAATTGTCCCACCAACTTTATCAAATTTCAATTCTAGTCCATTATCAACATAATCTTTAGTAGTTAAATATGATAATTCAGTAGCAATCTTGTCAGCTGACCATATTTTATTATAATCACCTATACCAGAAATTGGGTCGATCCATTCAGTTTGAATACGGCTATCTACTCTATCATCTGTATAATAAAGATTTCCATTTTCAGAAATTTCAGAAGTGGTTAGATTAACAACCCCATCAAATCCATTAACAGAAACTACTTTTTGTGGGATCTGGGCAGCTCCCCAATTCGTTCCATCAAAAGTTAAGGCGTCTCCAACATTAGCAGGACCATCAATTACATTCGATAAATTTTGAATGGGCTCCTGTCTAAAATAATCTTTAAAAGACGTTGGATTCATATAACGATTAATTGCGCCTTCATCAATATCATCAGCATTTAATACAACAACACCCGTTTTCCCATTTACAGATTGAACATCTCCTATATTAATAATAAGTTTTGTCCAGTCTGCAACAGTACCTGTATGATCGCCATTGTAAATATAAGTCTCATTTGTATCCGTGACAATACAAACATCCCCTATATTAGCCTGGCTAGTATTTGATATATCTAACATATCCTGTACAGTATTTACAACGTAAGCATTATTAATATCCATCGTTGGGATATAACGTCCAGGAATTAAACCATTCTCATCGAGAGGTGCTACACCATCTGGTTGCCCTTTTGCATCATCAGTAAGCATTCCTATAGTGCCAGGTCTTTCATAATTGTCCTCAAGCTGTAAAAAATCTCGGATGGTCGTATTCACATCCATATTATCTTTAGAACTAACTTGGACAATCAATGTTGATCCGTTTCCATCCGCATCATTAATTTGGACAGTTGATTCAAGAGGAACATTATAGATTCCTTTAGAATCCAGATTATCAAAAACATATAATGGATTTCGTCTCATTATTTCTCCTTTTTATTATGTATCTTTGTTTGGACAGGAAAAACCATTGAGCTCGAGCTCAATGGTTTAAAACAGAATTATATGATTAATTATAATAATTAAATCTAATCCATGCACCGTTTGCAGGCGCGGTATTAAATGATACTTTTGTATCTGTACCATTATCAGAAACAGTATAAATTGACCCATCTGGGCGCTGCATTACCCCATCGATAAATACATCAATATCTGAATTTGTAAGTATAATTCCAGAGATTGTATACTCGACTGTTGTTCCATCACCATCCTCATCTTGAGTATGACGTGTAGGAATAGAAGCTATTTCACTGTCAACATAGTCTTTACGAGTTAAGTGATTAGTAGCCGTAGGTTGGAATTGAGTGCTTGGTGCCTCATTTTCAACAAGACTTATAGATGTAATATCATTTACTTTAATATCAACATGTTTATTGGTTATATCATAGATTATACCAGCGGTAATATTATTATCACCATCGATAAATTCGAATCTATCACCAAGAATTTGAGCAGAAACATTGCCTCCGGATGTCCATGGATTAACTAACAAGTGATATTCATTATCAATATTTAAATCACCAGTAACTAAACCACCTGTTTTATCAAGCTTATCTGTTTGTAAGGTAGAAATATCGTTACTATTTGTAGTAATATTATCACTATTAGTTTTAATAGCGGAATCCAATAACGTATCAGCATTAAATAAATCAGTCGCTCCAGAGATATAGTTTGTGGTACTATCAGCTGTATAACTACCATCGCTTCCTAAACCAGCACCAGCCTGGGTAGCGTCAACCTCATTTGAAAGATTAGAAATATCTACTTCGTTTGTTGATACTCTATTATCTATTCCAGTAAATTCTGTTGAAATTTTATCTGCCGAAAGAATCTTATCAGTGTCTCCAGTCCATGCGTTATCGTCAATAGCTGCTTGAACGCGTGCATCTGCTCTGGCATCTGTATAATAAAGATTGGTTGTTCCTTCTGCAATATCATCTGTTGAAAGAACTACTGCTCCAGTCTGTCCATTTACAGAAATCACATTAGATGTTTCTTGAATATCAATCCAGGTATCAGTTGAATCCAAAATATAAGTTTGAGGATTACCGTTACCATCACTATCAATTACTTTACAAACATCCCCTTCTTCAACAACGCCATCTGTTACTAATTGATCTCTTTCTGAGATAGTATTTTTTACATATACAGAAGTAATCGCCAATGCAGGTAACTGAGAGGTTTTGAGTTTACCTGTTGAGCTATCAAGGGTTGCTACTCTATCACCATTTTCAGTAATGTCACCTGTTACACTAAGATTACCACCAATAGTTGTATCAAAAGATACGTCTAACTTTCCATTTAGGGTGGTATCACCATTAACCTGCAAGCCATCATTAGCGGTAATTAAACCGGAAACTGTTAGAGTATCCTCAAATGAGGCAGCTCCACGACCAACAGTTAGTCCATCAACTGTCGAGTTATAATCAACAATTAAATTTTGGTGAACATAAACATTTGAATTAACGTCTATATTATTACCAAAGGTTGCATCACTATCAACATTTAATAATCCATCGATATCAGTGTCAGTTTTAACATTAAGATTTTTATCAATAACTACATTATCATTTGCTGTAACCAAACCTGTAAGTGTACTAGTACCAGCGACAATAATATCCCCGGTGAAGCTTCCGCTTCCTGTAATATTAATATTATCACCAAAGGTGCTAATCCCAGTTACATCTAGGTCTCCACCAACAGAAAGATTATTTGCAAGAGAAACATTACCAGTAAGGGTAGATGCACCATTGACCGTTAAATCTCCTCCGATTGTAGTGTTTGTGCCTATATCCAAGGTTGTACCAACGGTTAAAGAATTAGACATGCTAACATCGCCAACTAGTGAAGTTGTTCCGGCTACGTCTAATGTGTCTTGAAGGTGAGCTGCTTCAATTAGATTTGTCTGCTTATTAACTGTTAAGTTATCAGTAACTGTTACATTAGCCCCAGCTACAACGTCTCCAGTTAGAGAACTAGTTCCGCTTACACGCAAATCTCCTGTAAGACTAGCATCACTATAACCATAAATATCTCCTTGAATTTGGATATCATTATAGATTCTGGTAAGACCCTGGATATCAACATCACCATTCGCTGATAATTTATCATTTAATGTTGTTTCATCACTAACAGTAAGTGTGCTACCTATAGAAGTACTACCTGTTAATTGTGTTGATAACATAACATTTAAGTTATTTTGAACAAGGAGATCATTTTGCACAGCAACATTTCCTTGAAGAGTCGAGCTACCCTGTACCCCGAGGTCGCCGGTAATCCAAGTATCCCCACGGAAATAACTATCAGCGGAAACGTCAATGTCTCCCAAAATATTTACTTTAGCCCCAAATGTACTATCTTCATTAAATGTTGATTCGCCCTGAACAGTTATATCTAAATCAAAAGTTACACTTTGCTCGAATTCAGCAATATCACGAGCAGTTAATTTTTTATTAAAGGTTACTAAATCATTAAATACAGAGGTACCATCGACTTGTAAAGTACCACTAATTGTGCCGCCTGACTTATCAAATTTAAGATTTAATTTATCAATTAAATCTGTTTGATTATTTATATCTCCAGTAATATTACCCCATAGAGCGCTATTATCAGGAACATCAACATACTCTATTTTAGTTTCATCAGTTGAAACTCTTAAGTATTTCCCAGCAGCATTCGTTTTACTTGCCGGTGTATCGGCTAAGGTATCAAAATGTTTAGGAAATATAGTTTCATCATTTGGATCTAGATTTCCTGCGTGCCAAATTTTAGTACCAGTAGTAGTAGCAGTATCTATATTTACGAAGAAATCGGCAGTGTCTTTATCCCAATATAAAGCTGGAACGCGACCAGAAATATCTGTAAAATATATTGTTGAATTATTATCGGCGTCATAACCAATACTAACGGTTTTATCGAAATAAGCATCTCCAACAACTCTTAAGTATTTATCTATATCAAGATTTCCTGTAATTACAACATCATTATTAAATGTTGATATACCATCGACATTTAGGTTATTAGCGAAAGAACTATCGCCTGTAATATTTAATCCACTACCAAAAATACCTGTACCAGAAACATGGGCGCTTCCGCCAAGATTAAATTCTCCATCAACTGAGGCTGTTGTTGTATTTAGAGTATCGGATGTGATGTTATTAAGAATATTTAGATTTGCATTTCCTCTTAAATCACCAGAAATAATAGCCGTTCCACCAATAGTTAAATCACCATCAGCATTAATATTCTGGGTTACATCAATATTACCACTTACTGAAACATCTCCAGAAATAGGTCCACCGGTCTTATCATATTTATCATTTGGTAAGAAATTTCCAGCATGCCATACAACATTACCAACAGAAACATCTGTATCTACAAAGAAATCTTTATATCCATTATTAGCATCCCAATAAAAAGCAGGGTCAGCTGATGCTGTATCTGTAAAAATAATTTTTGATTGATTTTGGTCTAGACCTAATTCCAGTGCAAGTCCAGAAATATATTGACCTACGGTTAGCCCACCATTAATTGTAATATCATTAATAAAGGTAACCTCTGTTGTAACCGTTCCAAGCTCAACGTTACCACCAAATCTCGCGGTTGAAGTAACGCCTAATTCTCCTTCAATAGCAACACTTCCACTAATAGTCCCACCGGCTTTATCATATTTTAAATCAAGTTCAGCAGAAGTTGCATCCGAGATTGGTAACTCATTAGGCTGCAGTCCATCTAATAAATCTGCATCAAGTCCCGATTGTGTTCCCATATTGCCGCTATGCCAAATTCTTTGTGCGCCAGAAGTAGATGGTCCTTCTAATTGAAATTCATTGGAAACAGTATTATATACTATATTCGCATTACCAGCGTTAAAATATACATAACTATAACCATTAGAACCATTACCCACAGTTAGACTTCCATCAAGGGAAATGTCTCCACCAATATTATTATCTTTTCTTACAAAAAGACTAGCGCCATCTATGAATAAATCGCCTACCATATGGTCACCTGATCTATTTACTTTTTTAGCATCGATAGTATCAAGGTACTCTTTTGTAATCAAGGCATATTGGCCTCTATTATCAATGGCTGTCATTGTGGAGTTTGGTGCTTCGACAGAACCGTCAGCATAAAGAACCAATCCATCTTTTCTTTCGGAATCAGCCTGTCCAATACCGAATTCAACCAATGCTGTATTATTTAAATCTGTATTATATGAACCAATAACCGTTTTTCCAAGAGTTTGGGTTTTAGTCCCTCTCCCTAAAGCAGTAGATTTCTCTCCTGAAGCCTGAGTTTCGAAACCAGCGGTAAAGGCATAATCGCCAGTAGCCCCGAAACTGGCAACACCAGAAGCACCAGTATTAACCTGGGTTAGATCAATAGCTTTTAAACCAATTTCACCATATTTAGTATTATCTGCACCAAGAATTCTCCAACCAATTTTGCCATTCTGCTCAATTTTTTCAAGCTCTGATGGTATCTCAGTTGAATCACTTGCATTTGAATAATTATCAGAATTGCTTAAAAATTCAGCAACCGTAGAACCGGTACTTAAACCATTCTTTGAAACTACTTGTACCAGCAATGGCTGGCTACCTGGGGTTAAGTCATCCGCATCGTTAATTTGAACAGTTGAACCAACAGGAACATTGTAAATTCCAATTGACTGTAAATCTTCGAATACGTATATTGGATTTCGTCTCATTATTTTCTCCTAATTTTATTGTAAATCTTTGTTTAGAATTACATTAAATAGTAGTATTAAAAATTTTAGAATAAAGCATAAAACTATAAATATATTAACATTAGTAGGAAACAACAGTTTTGTTTCCGGCGCTTAAGCGCCTCGTAATGCTTTGAGTTATAATACTCAGGCTGGTCACAGTCTTTAATCTAAATTATATAAGGAGATAAAATGTTACCAAAATTACCAAAAGATATTATGAGTAGATCAAGATCTACTCAAATACAATGGCTTATAGTCGGGCTAATCTGGGCAACCGGATTAGTCTTTATCGTGGGTTCTGGGTTTGCCTATATAATGGAAAATCTAGGTGTAGTATACTTGGCACCAGGCGAGGTGCTGGTATCAAGCGTAATCGCTATTATGATGCTCGCGATATACCGATGGGTTAAAATGAAAAAAACCCTAAACGCTATTAAAGATCTTCCTTTGGAAGATCTTCAAAATATTGCAAAGGAAGTGCTTTCTGAGATGGAAAGTACTCCCTCGAAAACTATTAAAAACGGGGAGGCGTACGAGAAGAAAATCCCTGTTAATTTCACCGGGAAAACGCGAGTGGTTACCATTCGTATAATTCCCGGTGAAAAACTATCAGAGGAAGAAATAGAAACGGCTATTGATGAGGTGCTTATGAAGCACCTTACTGGTCTCGTAATAGAGGCTAGCGTTTCTAGAAAATCACAGGAGGATGATGAGGGCTAGCCCTCATCATCCTCTTTACCTTTTTTATTTTATTATTTTATTACCAATCATAAATATTTGGTAAATTTTTATCTCTCTCTATATCTTCAAAATATAGAAATAGTTGTTCCTGGAGGCTACTGTCTATTAAAAATACTAATAATGGACTTTCCTTTTCATATAATTCTTCTTGTATCTCATGATTATGGAGGGCTTCCCAAGCAAAAGCAAGTTCTTCGTGACTCCAATACTCCATCAATTCACAATATTCTAGGTAATGTTTCATTCTTTCCATAAATATCCCTCAACTTCTTTTTTTATTTTTCTTTCCTTTTGTTGAGGTTACTGAATGTTCTTCCAAATCCCAGATAGGTATTTCTTTTTGCAGGTCACCAATTTCAGATAAAATATAACTATATAGTAATTCGAATTTAACTGCGGCAGAGGCAACTGTTGGTACAATACGAAAATATTTATCATCTAAAGAATATTTTCGTGTTACTTTAGTGGGAAGATTCTCGAATATTTCATCAATCTCAGCGAGTTCTTCCATATATTTTGCGGTAGCCTTCTCCAATCTTTTAGCAGCTTTTAACAGCTTTTTTTCTTTTTTTGATACTTTTTTATTCATAGGTTAGCAACCTTTTTAAGTTTATCTAAATTTGCCAGAATATCATTCTGGACAATTCCTTTATTATAACTGATATTTGACACTTCTTGTAAAGCTGAATTCTGGTTTTTAATCCTGCGGTAGGAATTAAACCAATCAATTGTATCTGTTTTTTCTGCTTTATAAATCGGTTTAAGACCAAGATCAATAAGAGCTTTATCCGCTTGATACTCTATAAAATTATTATTTATATTGGTGTTATATCCGGGTAATTCACCTTCTTTCAATAAATAGGCGCTCCATTTCTTTTCATCTTCTGCTACTTTACGAACATAATCATAAACGAATTGCTCATCCCAAACATCATTAAATCCTTGGCGTGCTTCTCTCTTAAGGATACGCAGAACATTTTTATTCATAGGAACATGTCCATCGAGTTCGTCCTGAGCAATCAATTTCAATAATTGACTAAAACCATTAATTGCATTATCATAAATTCTATTGATTGTCCATGTTGTAAAGAAGCTGAAAGGGAATTTAATATGCTCCAGAACATATGTTGCCACAATTGCTTTAAATACGGCTTCTCTATTCTCTTCCCCCTGAATAATTACACTATTAATAAGCTCGTCACTGAAATCAATTTCATTGGTCATACGATTTTGAATGAATTCATCTTCGTAAACAATATTAATTTTAGCTTCGGCTTCCGAGCCAAACATCTGACTTAAACCATAACTATATGAACCGGCGTGAATACTTTCATTCTGAGCGATATATTGATAGCCTAGTTTGGTTTCCGTATTTGTCGCAATCATTGCTAAATAATTATAAATATTTACAACACCTGAATCCATAACGGTCTGATAGCCGTTATTCAATAAAAATATTCTCTGTCCTTGTTCATCAATTTTTCCCCATCCGATAATATCGGCTTTAAAATCAACGACTGTCCAAGACCAGACATCACTAAACATTTTTTTGAATGTATTCATAATAACCGGATAATCCACTTGATCAACACGGAGCATGCCCCCGTGATCCCCAAAGAATAACTTATATGTTTCTTGAGTTGGTTGATTTAATTCAATAATCTGTTTCATTTAATTCCTTATTAATTTTACTAGCTTCCTCAAAAATTTTAAGAAGAACTTCTGTATTTTCTTCATATTCATGTGGATCGAAAATACTATATATTATGGAGATAGTCGGATATAAAAATATCAAACATAATGTGATCTCCATAGACGTCATGATGCGCAACTTTCACATTTCTCTTCGTCTTCACCTTCTTTAAAAGAATGTGCATAGTATAATCCTTTAAGTCCAACTGTTTCTGCGTACATAATATCACGAAGAACTTCATAAGCGCTGTCATTTCTGTCTTTATAATATAAACTGAAACTTTGTCCTTGGTCAACGAACTTCTGGCGGATACTTGCCAAATTCATCATATCTTCTGGTTCTAAATTCCAAGCAAGTTCATATGCGCTACGTAGTTTAGTTAATTGCGGAGCCAGCTGAGCGCAACTGTATGTTCCCGTTTTAACAGAAATAAGTTGGCGTATTGGCTCGATACCTTCTGTACTATCGAGCAAAAGTCCACTTGTAGCAGTAGGAGCTATAGCCATTACTGTCGAAAATCTTGTACCGCATGAGACTAGATCTTTTCTTAGACCATTCCAATCATATTCTAAATCATAATCAAATGGTCCTTTATAAAGATCAAAACTAAACAATCCTTGGGCGTATTTAGTATTTTGAAATTCATCAAATCTACCTCTCTCCTTGGCTAAATTAATACTTGCATTCATAAGATACCAGTAGATATCTTCCATGATTTTATGCATGAATTTCAACGCTTCTTCTGATCCCCAACTATAACCTTTAACCGCTAGGATTTGGGCTAAGTTGGTAATACCGACTCCAATCGCGCGAAATCTCTCATTAAACAATCCGCCTTCAAGTGCTGGATAATAAGCATAATCTAAAAGATTGTCACTCGCCCGAAGAAGATTATAAGCGACTTCATCCTTTTCCTCAGGTCTTAGATTATCCCAAGCCATTAAATTAATACTAGATAGGTTGCATAACGCAATTTGGCCCGGCTCTGTTTTTTCAATCAATTCAATATCTTTTGACATAATGTTTTGATTTAATTCCGCTTTCTTAAGCTTCGGCTCAATTGTCGGGAGAAAGATCTCATTACAAAGATTACTTGAGTTAATCTTCAGATCGAAATTATTCTGACTTTGAACATTTTCTTCAAAGAATAAATAAATATTGCCTGTTTCAATTCGGTGTTTAGCAATTTGATATGCAAGATCCAACGCAGGCATTCTTTTTTTCTTAATTCCTTTTTTCTCTTCGTAGTATAAATACCATTTTTCAAATTCTTCACCCCAAGTTTCCAAAAGTTCCGGGGTATCCTTTGGATCAAAGAGAGTAATCTCTTCATTATTTGTAATTCTTTCAGTAAATAATTTATTCCATTTAACTCCGTATTGCAATTTACGGGCTCGTCTATCTTCGGTACCACCCTCCTCTTTAAGTTCAATCATTTCTGGAGCATCGAAATGCCACCAAGGGAAATACACAGCACAAGCACCATTTCTTTTGCCAAGCTGGTTATAAGCGCTAACAACTGATTCAATCATTCTAATAAATGGAATCGGCCCTGAACTCTCTCCAGCTTTTCTAATCTTAGAACCGGTAGCTCTCAAGGATGATACATCAGTAGCCAGTCCGCCTCCATATTTCGAAAATAACCCAAGGTTCGACATAGTTTTATTAATACCCCAACTATCGTCAGGAAGTTTAGTTACCACACATGATGCCATCTGTGCATTCGGAGTCAATGAATTTAACCATTTTGGGGTTGCTTCCGAATATATCAATTGGCTCATATGATCATATCGTTTTTTAATAAGTTCAAGACGAATGGACTTATCTTCTTTCCAAAAAGCGTATAATGCTAGACGCATAAAACCATGCTGGGGAAGCTCAAGATTTTTAGTAGTCGTATAATGCATACTGTATTTATCCATAAATACACGCAATCCTAAATAAGATAAATTAAAATCTCTGGATGGGCGAATATAATTACCAATCTCTTTAATTTCTCTTTCACTAAAGCTTTCAATAACTTCTCTATCATAGATGCCATACTGGACACCTTTTTTAAGAACATCACCATAATCCGGATATTCATTTCTCTTTATTCCCCAAACTTCTTTATAAATCTTTTGGAGAAAAAGATTCCGTGCAACTGAGTCCCAAACTGGAAACATATCACTAATTTTATTAGCAGCGGTTTCAATGACCTCATCAAATAATTTATTAATTGATATTTTGTCAAATACTTTAATATCAATATCTTTAAGTAATTCCGAGGCAAGAACTGCTTTCCCATCACATGCCCACATTAATACTCTAAACATTTTATCAGGATCATATTTTTCAATATTCCCATCTCTTTTAATTACGTTGTGTCGTCGCCCTTCAACTAGCTCAATCATTTTTATCCTTTGTATTATTAGGTATTAAAGTCGTTATTTTTATCATTTTATCATTTTATCATACTAAATTTTATTAAGTATCAATTATATATGTTGTTGCTATCTTTTAACATTGCTTTTGCTCAGAAGTAGCAATTGCTCAAAAATAATCTTCGGTTTTTTAAAAGACAGGATTTGCAGGCCCGAAGGCCTACAAATTTTATCGATATCTATCCTGGAATCCTCTAATCTCGCCACCCATTTCTTTAGGAAGAATAAGGTTCTGTTGCCAATCTGCCCAGAGCTTAGTTGCTTCTGGATCCCCAGATTTAACAAGTTCTCTAACTGCCTCAAAATCTCTTCTATCCAGCATTCCTTGTATAATTCCTTGATTTCTAAGTGATTGCTCAGCTGATTGTACTTCTGCTTTATCTGCAGCAAGTACCTCTGCTTTTTGTCTGGCAATCTCTTCCGCTTGTGCTTTAGCTGCTTCTTCCGCCTGTCTAGCAGCCTCCTCAGCTTGAGCCTTTGCCGCTTCTTGAGCAGCAAGCTGCTGCTGATAAGCATCAAACTTATCTGCAATTTGATGAACACCATTTTTAACTTCACTATATGCTTGTCCGATAGGCCCTTCTTTAACAGTATTTGTAATATCATTAACTAGATATTTACCTGCCCCTTTCGCTTGATCAATTATACCACCGACTTTTTCTTTTAGTTCATTAATTTGTGGGTCAAAAATACCTTGCTGTTGAATTTCTTTAGCTTTTTGAAGTGCGTTTAATCTATCAATATTAAAACCTTTATCAAATGATTTCTCCTCTGCCGGTGTAAAATCCCCAGCTTCTGGTATACCGATCATTTTATTAGCAGTTTGGTCTTTAAATTCTTCTGCATTAATATCTAACTGATTTTCGTCTGATGGAGTTCCTGCTGCCGCTGGATCCTCCTCGGGTACATCCCCGATGAATTTATTAAGATAATTTAATCTTTCTAATTCTTTTGGATTTAAATTAGTAGAGAAGTCCTCATTACCTATTGATGAAATACCTGTTGGAATCTTTATTTGATCAGCCACTTTGGATACCGGTTCAATCACCTGGGTAGTCGTGTTGGTTGCTTCAGGGGCTACCTCGGTAGCAACCTTTGAGGTGCCCTCTCCATTATCATCCCCACGAGACATTAAATATGCCCCAGCCCCAAGAGCCCCAATGGTACCAAGCCCACCAAGGGTTTTGGCAATCTTTCCTTCTTCCAAAAATCGTTTTACGAATGTCATTATTTATCCTTTTTTAGAGCTCTCGCTCTCTAATTATCATTTGTTTTTGCTCATTGAGAAGAAGCTCCTCTAGTCTCTCATGAAGTTTTTCATCAACTGGGTAACTATCTTTAAATAACTGATTTGGATGCGCTAAATTAGCCATAAACGCTAAATAATCAACTAGAGATGGTTGTATATACTCTTCATATCCATATTTACCAAACATTCTCGCCATTTGTAGATCAAAGGTATTCGGTGTAATTGGAAGCAATTCCGTTTCAGATAATAATCTCGCTAAATCATTAAATTTATCAATTTTATTGATTTTTGCTCGTTTGATAGCATCAATGATTTCATCACTAAACGCTTTTTTTAGTAGGTTCAAAGCATATGTTGATGATTCGCCATAATAATACATGCGTATAAAGTAAATTGCTATCGCTTCTATTAATTGATGAATATCTTTATCCATATTATTTTTAATGGATAAATATAATTTTTTAAGAATATCCGCTAAAATGTCGGCGGCTACCGTAATTATTTTTGGTTTGCCGGCACTATTTTCTGTTATAGAATGTCTAGATAATGTAAGCAACCAAGCAAAGTAAATACCATCAACCATTTTTATATAATCTAATGATTTTAAGAATTTTTCATAAGTTTCTTTCTGTTTTTCCTGAAGCTTTTCGATATTATTTAAACGCGCTTCATTTACAAAAGTTTCTTCTTTTGATATTTTCTTTTTAATATGCTCTAATTCGGTACCCAATTTAACCGAACCCTGTCCGGATACCGAATCATCGAAAAATGTTAAATTCATAAGAATATATCTTAATGCATTATCTTTAACGCCTGGTGCAACTAATGCCTCGGCGGCCTCCCCTGAAAATAGACCTGGCATTACAACGTTTTTATCAATAATTTTATGAACTGCTCTTGTTTTTTTACCCGAGCCAAATTTTCTTAAAGCAGTAAATAACTTTTTCTTGAATTCATCATACACCTCCTGTGTTAGGTCAACTGCTATGATACCAGAATTTTTTGGAACTCTTTCCAATCTTTTCATTTTATTTCCTTTTTATGTTTATATTGATATTGATTATGGTTTAAAAATTTCTTCTACCATTTCATCTATATTTATATGTTCAGCTGCTGGAGCAGCAATTATATTTTGTATAGCTTCTATACTTGGTACTTTGCATTTAAAATTTAAGGTTTCCGCTTTAAATTGAAGTAAACTCCCCATATTATTTGCAATTAATATTGCTGGATACCAAAAATCCTGCCCGTAAAGATCATAGGCTAATCTATCTGGCCGATAATCATAACGCGAATCAATTTCTGTAATTATGGAACTAGCGATTAATTCAGCTCTCTGTGTTATCATTTTATTCATAAAAATATGTGGTTCGATATACATATCTATTATTTGAGTATCTTTATATAGAGGATTTTCATTTACGGTAAATGATTGTGCTAAAGCCATAATTAATTTCCTCCCTGCTCTCTGCCTGCTTCTTGCTGCATTTCTTTTTCTTTTAGATCCAGATAACGTGCTCTATTTTGAGCACCAAGTAAACGGCCTGCCGAATATTTATTAGTAGCTCCTTGTGTAATTCCAATAACATTTTCTCTAGCTGTCATTTCTGTACCCGGTTCAATTTTCGAAGCTATTTTTTGCGCATCTTTAGTTTGCTTTTCATCTAATTCTATTTTCTTACGAATATTTCTATTAAGATCATTAACCGTATATCTTTGTCTAGGCTCTTGATATATTCTACCTCCAGCAGATGGAGCCGAACCGATATGACTGGAACTTGAATTATTTTCATGCAATATAAAAGCTTTGCTCTCTTGTAGCAATTGCTCTAAAATAGCAAACTCCTGGTTAACAATATTTTTTGGGATATTAGATTCTTCGAGAATCTTATCAATCATATTAATTGCATTTTCTGTAATACCGATAGATTTTTTGATCTCTTTGGTATCTGTTTCCAATGATTTTTCCTTTTGGCCTGGCATTAACCCCAATCCTCTTTTTGCAGTATTTGACTCTTGTTTTTTCATTGAATTGGTGACGGCATTCATACCGGAATTAACTTTTGATAGCCCGAGTTGAAATTTTCGGTGACCAATACTTTTTATCATTTTTGGAGGTAATGCTATATTTGAACGTTCTTCTTTATTCATGCTAATCCTTTTTTCTCTTTATATTTTACATTTAATGTCCAAGACGTCTTCTAAAGTTATCAATAGCATCCTGCTTTTTAATAATATCATTATCTGTAGGTGGATTCCCTTCCGGCGCCTCTTGCTCGCTTTTAATTGTTTGTAAATTGTCTATTAATCCCTTAGGTTGTAATTCTTTTTGAGATTGGGCGGATGGAAATTGGGATAATCCAACCTGAGTATTATTTTGATCCGGAATATCCAATTTTTGGACTTCATTTTGAATAAAATTCATTGCGTCCGATGGACCATTAATTGTGCTCTGCGTGCTCTCAACGTCAGCCTCTTCCAAATATCTTTCTTTAAATCCCATACAAATTCCTTTTTTAGTCTAAATTATACCTTTGTTAAAAAATAAAAGACAGAAAGATTTCTGGGCGAACCCAGAAATCTTTAACCTGCTACTGAATGATAAATATCCGATAAACTGCTACTCGCACTATCAACAGCTTCACCTGCTGTTGTATTCAATACTTTATCAGTGCCTTTACTAATATTATCCATTAAATCATTGCCCATTTCTTTGACTGGTGTATTCTTAAGATAATCGATATCTCCAGAAATCTTACCAGATCCGATTCTATGTCCAAGTAATCCCATAGCACCACCAGCGGCCGCTGATTTACCAGGATTCGCTTTAACAGCCTGCCATAGGCTCTCTTCTATTAGACTTTCAATTTTTCTTTCAATGTCATAATTCATTTATTAATCCTTAATCAATAGGAGGTAATCCTTTTTTGGCTCTAGCGGCATTAAGCTTGTCGACAGCATCCCATCGCTGATTTGCAGCCATAGTATTTGTAATAGAACCAACAACCGGAATAGCTCCGGCAAGACTATAACCTATTTTACCAAGCATATTATCATTTTTAGTTAATGCTCCGGGTTCTCCATTTAAAGCTTGGAGATCTGCTTTTACTAAAGATTCCTTATGTTTATTGTACATACCATTATACATACCCGTATAAAGACCAGGAAGTCCGGTCACAGCAGCAATAACATTAGAGGTATCTCTCCCCTCCTGTAGTTCTTGAAAAGTTTCTTCTAATAGTTTTTCGATTTTAGCTTCTAGCATTGTAAATCCTTTTATTATTTTAATGTTATTTTGTTCCACACAGGAAAATGAAAGGGCACCGCCCTTTCATTTTTTAATTAGGATTCTTTTGATGCCATGATAGCTTTTAGCTGCTCCGGATTCATATTTGCTTTAAGATAAGCAAGTTGCTCTGGTGTGTAATTATCAGATACCATAAAATCCCCAGCTTCTGGTGTTAAGGCGCTATTAATTGCCTCTTTTGCTGGGTCTAAAGCACCTTCAAAACTTTTACCAAGTTGACGAGCTGCGCCTTGAATACCACCTTCTACCTCTGGTGTTGTTACAATATCTTCCTGAGCATATGCTGCTGGAACCTGATGATACGCATCAACAGCCGAGTCTTTTAGATTGGCAAGAGTTTCTTGACCAGCGTCCGTCATAGCTCCGGCAGCGCCTGCTCCAAGAGCTCCAGCGCCGGCAAGATATTTACCCCAGTTATTAGCCAAATGACCTTTAACTGAATCAAGAGCACCTTCTTCAATAAGCATTTTTCTGATTCTATTAAGATTTTCATTTAGGAATTTCTTAGTTTTAAGAGTTTCCAATTCAGATACAGAACCTTCTTCAAGAAGGTTAATCATATATTCATCACGAATATTTTCAAGAATTAAATCAATTTTTCTCATAATTATGCTCCTAGACTTTTAATTAAATTCGATACAATCATCTGAGATTCAGTAATTTCCTGTGGCTCTTCTTCGATTGTTTCGTCTGTTTCAGATCCAGCTCCAGCATCCGCTGATTCAACACCAGTTTTGCTTTCGTCTTGGATATCTTCAGATTCTTCAACAAGTTGTTCAGCTTGAGCATCAACTTCAGTAGATTCTCCAAGAGCTTCTGCACCTTCGCCTTCAAGATCTTCCATTGGCTCTGAACCTTCCGCACCTTCTACTGGTGTAAGTTCGCAAGTCGCAGGATTAAAATTATAAACTGTACCATCTTCGCCAGTAAGTTTCATTACTTCGCCTTTTGGTGTTTCTGGCATCTCAAGGCTATCAGGTACAAATTCTTCAGCTGCTTCTGTGATAACTCTACGTACAAGTCCATCATAGAATTCAGCTTCCTCAAGTGTAATACTTCCATGTTTTGCAAGTGATTCTAGAATAACTCGGTCAGCCATAATATTAGCTGTTTCTTCAAGTGTAGCTTTTAAATCAGCTACAAATAGTTCTTTAATAGTCATAATAACTCCTATTTAATGTTTTTATTTGTATTAGTGTGTATGTAAATGGCATTAAGATTTATCAATCTTCGTTAAAAAGAACAAGCTTTAAATAGTTATAAGGATTTTCAAAATCAAAATCTTCAAACCATTGCATTTCTTTAAAAAAAAGACGTGTATTTATTGGATATCCATTCTCATCTTTATCATGTGTTATTATTGCGTGCTTCAGTGGTATAAAAAATCTACTGGAAGAAGTTTCGGTCACATCCTCAACTGCCCAAAGGGATGGAACCGAAGATCCGAAATTCGGATCTGGTACCACTAAATGTGCATACTCTGTAGGATCCGGATTTAATTCCCCATCTGGCACCTGCCATATAGGATCTTCCGGAATTACAAAGTTGTCAGAGAATAACAAGATTCCCCGAGATATGTTTTTGTTGGTCAAAAAATTTTCTGGTATGTCGATTAATATGGGATACTCAGAATGATTTCGTGAAACGGTATCAATTACTATTTCAATAGAATCGAAGGTATAATCCTGATGCCAAATAATTAAATTTGGTATTTCAATCCGAGCTTCAAAACTCATTGTTATAGCATATTGAGAATTTTCTTTATCTACTTGCTTTTGGATACTAGTTAATTTAAGCATTGGTTGTAATTCAACCATTGCGAAATAACGTTTTCCTTCTAAAACAGGATATGGATCTCTACCTTGTATCCTATCTCTTTCCTTAGTATCAAAAAAATCTTCATTTGCCTCATTATATTTTACATCTGGTTCATATCTATAAGTTCCGTCATACATCTGAAAAACATTTTCAATACTATCATTTTCAAAATCCCATTGCCTAACAAAATCAGTTACTTCAATATAGGAATAGTATGTATAATCATAAAACATAAAATTCATTGGTAATTGACCGACAAACATATTATGATAATTTAACAATTGAGATGTATCTTCAACATTAATAGTTACATTAAATAATAGATTTACCCATCTTTTATCAAGGATAATCGTTTCATTTTTTGTATTATTTCCCGCGATTTCAATATTATGCGGGCTGAAATTTGGATTCATATTATGATTTCTTGCTATAGGGGAAACTCCATCAACCGGTTGAATATCCTGAATATCAATAAGAGCTACAGGGTATTCAAATGTTTCTCGGCCATTCATCATATAATAATACTCCAAAGTTTTTGAGCCATAGTTCCATTCTATTTTATTTAAACTGTTTCTAGTCACTCTATCTAAAAAAACTTTAAATGATTTTAAAAAATCATTGTACACATTTTGGACACGCATTACCGTATTCATTATTCAACCTCCGTTGAAAGTTTATGCTCTAAATAATCGGCCAATGACCAATAATTCAAGCTAAAAAATACTACGGTTGAATTTGTATCATTCAACCATTCTCTTTCTACATAAAAAATTTCTGTTTTATTTTTTTCATCTATATAATTACAATAGTTAATGCCATTATCGAGCTCAATTCTCTCCTGATTATTTAGTAGCGACAATAAATATTTGATACTATTCTCCGGATTTATCTTTGACATATCCCGGATAATATTTATATGCAAACCATAACGTGTATTTAAATATTTAAAAGAGGTAGAGATACGATAGCGTTTATCTGTTCTTATCCACTTTATAAAAAAATAAGGAGAGGAAGCACACTCGATAATATTGATGTTAATCTTCGAGGTAATACTTCCTTCCAAATTTTCCAAATTTTCCAAATTTTCCATTTAATGTTCCTTGAATTAAAATTACCTATATCTATCTTTGTTGAAAACAAAGAGGAACATACCAAACTAAAAAGGATACAATATGAATATCGAACAGAAACCATTTGAAATGGAGTGTTATTCTCTACGTGTAGTTGGAGAAAACCATGAAATTATTCATCAAAAAAGTTCAGAAATACATAAACATGAGGTACAACAAGGATACCAAATACTCTCAAAAAATGATTTTGGGAAAGTAAAAAAACGAGTTAATGTTGGTATCTTTAATAAAAAAACCAATTTTGTAGTTGGAGAAAAAAATAGCCTTTTATTTTGGGATAATACTTCCCGAGAAATTACTTCAAAACCGATCAGCGAAATACTGATTGATAAATCAAGATATTTTATGATTTATGATTTAAGTTTTATGGCGGATCTCAATAACTTTAATATAGTAATTCAGCATAAAAGTGATAATAAAAAAATAGAAATCAAGTTAGATAATACCTTCGGTAAAGATATCGGCTCGTTTTTAAAGATATTTGATCCGACAATCGAAATACCAGAAGAATTTGATATTCTTAGATCCTTAATAAAAATAGAATCCGGGAAACTTAGTATTAATAAACAAGTATTGTTAAATAGTAATCCTGATTTTCTTTTGGGAATTCTTGAAGGTTACCTAAAAGATTCAAAGCATTTTCAATTAAAACCAAATATTAATATATATAATTTTACATATATTTTAAATCTTTTGGGAGCCCAATACAGTATCCGAACAGTTGACGTCAATGAAAAACATATAAGATTTAAACTACCAATTTTTTTGAAAGGTATTTCAACTTTAAATGATATCTATTTCAGAAATTATAAATACTTCTTTGACGAAGATAAAGAATTAAAAATTAAAAAAGATATTATTAATATTTTGCCTGATGTAGAGCATCCTGATTTTTTTGGCATGGTAAATAGTGGTTTAATAGAAATGATTCCTATTCGAGATCTGGTTTTTATTCCGTTAGAAGAGCCGACAATAATGTATGATCTAACAATGACTGATCCGAATGCTACTAATTATAGTTTGCCTGGAATGCCATTGGCTAAAAATTCTGATGGTGATGTCCTCGGTGTCGTCGCTATTCATACAAAGGATGCCGCTGAAGAATGTACACGAAAATTTAGTACTGAGCTAAAAGAAAACTTTTTAAATCTAGCTACTGGTCAGGTGGCAAACCATGGTGTAAAACTCGATTCGCAACTGGGTTTATACGCTGGGACAAAATAATATATTAGATACTTTAAATCTAATGGTAATAAATACAATAATAGAAATGGAAATTAATAATGGAAAACATAGATATAATTGACCATAAAAAACTAAAGAATAAAAAAATGATTAATAAATCGCAAAAATCTGTTCATGAAAAATGCAACGTTGAATCTAAACCGAGGGTTGGGTTAAGCGGACCTGAGCAGGAAATTGTCAACTTTATTAAAGAAATAACCGACAATATAATTACCAACTCTAGAGAAATAATCCCTCCTAAAGAATTAGATATATTCTTACCTGAACATAATCTAGCTATAGAATACAATGGCCTTATGTTTCACAGCCGCGGAATTTCCAAAGTTCCAATGTTTAATACTCCAACTTTGGATAAAAATATCCACCTTGATAAAACTAATAGTTGCGAAGCCAAAGGTATACATCTACTTCATATTTTTGAAAATGAATGGAGAGAGCCAAAACTTAAAAGCATATGGCAATCCATAATTAGAAATAAATTGGGCGCTGCTAAAAATAAAATAGGGGCTAGAAAATTAGCTTTTGCTACAAAGGAGCAATTGCTCAAAAAGAGCAAAGCCTTTATAGACGAGAACCATCTTCAAGGTGGAGGAGCTGTTGGACCGATCCGGTATGGATTAGTCGACTCAAGTGGGGAACTTCTAGCGTTAATGACATTTGGTAAGTCTCGTTTTAGTGACGCGGATTATGAACTCATACGCTTTGCTATAAAAAAAGATTGGTCTATTCCAGGAGCAGCTTCCAGATTATTAAAAGCTTTTGAGAGAGATTATCCACAGAAAAAGATTGTTAGTTATGCTAACAGGAGATGGTCGAATGGTAATTTATACAAAGCGCTTGGCTTCGAATTAAAACATATTAGTGCTCCTAATTTTTATGTCTTCAAGCCAGGAAATTTTCAACTTTGGCATCGAGTAAGTTTTCAGAAGCATAAACTTAAAGAAAAGTTAGCTTATTTTGACCCAAATCAAACGGCTGAGTGGAACGTCTTCCAAAATGGGTACAGAAAAATATATGACAGTGGAAACTATGTTTTTATTAAAAATTAATAGATCATATTTAAACATAATCAATATTCTTAAAAAAATAGATATATCTATCTAGATTAATACAATAATATAAAGGAAATAAAATGCAAACAATAACTCCCGTGGTAATCAATGAACTTAAGGTTCCGGTCTTTAATGAAGAGGTTCTTCGTAAATACTGGAAGGTTTCCCTTCCAGAAAAACTCGAAGATGATGAAACAATTCGAGTAGTTCCACAACTTCGTGATAATTCTTCAAGCGACAGAAAGGATTTGTATTATACCGAAAAACGGCCTGTAAGAACTGCAGATGATGTAATGAATATACTTAATGAACTACAAACTAACAATCCAAATAAAATAGCGGGTATCTCTATATCAACTGCGGTATTAAAATATACAGGGGATGCCCCAAAAATTGAAAATTTTAAATATACTAAAGCTATAGCTATTGATATTGATACGCATATTGGTAATACAAAAGAAAGATATCGTCTTGGTGGAATAGAAGAAGACCATATTAGATTTGCAGCAATTCATGCTTGGGTTGAAATCAGTAATAAATTGAGTTCCTTTGGAATTGGTCCAGTTATTCCAAAATTTGCTGCTTTAACTGGAGGAGGATTACAATTTATTCTGGAATTCGAAAGAGAACTTAATAAATCAGAGGCACAAAAACTATTCGGCCTTTTGAAAAATGCAATTGGAAATCTTAAATGGCAGACACCGCTTAAGGACCCGTATCTTGGTAATCACCCACCAGTCGACTTCGATATTGATAAATCTTTTGCTGATATTATCCATGTACAGCGATGTGCTGGTACTGTAAATCAAAAGTATGGTTTATATTCTAAAGAAGTCGATGTATTTAATATGACATCCGATGAAATTTTTAACTTAAGTTTAAGATTGCAAGCAGGTATTGAAGAAACTGGATATACAGACTCACAAAAAAATACCTATAAAACAGTAGTTACTAAAATTTTTGAAGGATTTAAAGAATATAGTAAATTAGATTTGCATTTAATCAATGTTGATGATAATCTAATTACCGCTAAGTTACAAGGTGGTAAACCAACTATTAATCAAGGGGAACTTAAAAATATTGAGCAGGATCTTCTACATAAAATTAAACAGAAAGGAATAAATACTGTTGATTTGATTCGAGGTGATGTAAATATTGGTCCGATTAGTGGAAATCTTGTTAGATTATTCTGCCCTTTCCATGAGGAAAGAAATCCTTCAATGGCTCTTTATGTTAATGAGGTATTCGATGTTTTTAAAGATTTTCATGATGATACAACATATACCTTGGTAACATTCTGGCAAAAATTACATAATGTTTCAAAATCAACTGCTATTTCCCAGATAGCAGAAATAGCAGGTATTACCCTTGGTAAAGGTGAACGAAAAGATTTTCAAAATTTGGAATTAGCTGAAATCGTCGATGAACTTCTTAAACGTATTGATCAAAACGATTTTGTTTATTATAGACTTGCTAATAAAAACAGAACCTGTATTGTTAGACATATCGATACTGGGGAAGCATATGTATTTGATGGACCTAAAATGTTAGCAAATCATATTCTTCAGAATCAATTAGGAATTGATGATGCAGAAGAACAACTTGTTTACGAATTCGCAAAGAGATTCCAAGAGAGAGTTTTAATAGATGCTTTCGAAGAATTTTTCCCTGGTCGTCCAACAGTATTTAATAAACAATTTATACAATTCGTAAATTTATGGGTACCTTCTGATAAATATAAAAGGGTCCATGCGCGAGTTGATGAAATTAACGAAACAAGCGAAAAACCATTTAGTCTAGAAGAGAGTAAAGAATTAATAAAAAGAAAATGTCCATGGACATATAAATATATTCTTCAAATAGTACAAAATGGGGATTTAACTTGGTTTTTTAACTGGTTAAGTGGAGTTTCTAAATTCAAACCTATGCCGACAGTTCCTGTTGTATTTGGTGTACAGGGAGCTGGAAAAAACCTATTTATTAATACTGTTATGGATTTCTATCTAAATAATGAGTATGTTCGTGTTGTAAGTGGGGATAGAATTATGCAGCAATTTAACTCTATGCTTGAAAGTACCAATCTTTTAGTACTTGACGAAGGAGATTTTAGTACTGGAAAAGAAGTTGATCAACTAAAATTATTGACAGGTAATGATAAAATTCTTATCGAAAAGAAAGGTGTTGATGCGACAAATAAAACTCGTCATTTCAATATAATGTTCTTCTCAAATGGAGAGGTACCTCTAAGGCACCCAGCAATGGATAGACGTATTACCTATTTTAATAATGAAATTCCTCTTTTAGCTTCTGTCGAAGCATGGAATACAACTATAGATGAAATGGTAGAACGCGTAAAAAGCGAGATGGTAGAATTCTGGGCTATTATTTTTAAAACGGAGTTGGATCATAAAATGGCCATGGCTAATAGTAAAAATGGGCAGTTTTGGAAACAGATTCTTATGCAGCATCCTTTTGGAGCGCTTATTGTTAAATTAATGAATAATGAGTGGGAGGATATTGCACTGCAGCTCAATGAAAATGTCCAAGATCCAGCAGAGATGAAGGTAAACCTTGGTTTATTGAAAACAATTAAAGAACAATTTGAAAATAATGGTAAAATTTCATTAACTCTTATTAATAGATATATTCAATCTCTTAACTATAGAATGAAACAATCGATTCAGAAATTTATTCAGACGAACCATCTCCATGAATTTGGAATTAGTGTTATCGTTGAAGAAGAAGATGTAAAAATCCAGGTAAATAAAAATAAAGTTAGGGAATCACTGAAGGTCGAAAATGTTCTTCGCCGGGCTTATCCAAAAACTGCTAAAGAAGAGGTTAGTGGTCTTGAAGCTGAACTTGCAATGGAAAACGCAGATGCCGGTGTTGAAGCAGAACAAGCTGTAGAAACATTCGCTCAAGAAGAGCAATTGCTCTATGGTAGCAAGCCAACCGGAATCAAACCTCCACCGCCACCGCCTGGGGATTAAACCTCAGGCAACAAATCAAAAATATTAATAAAAGGAAAACAGATGAGCCTAAAGCTTTTAGATGTTGATAAGTTTTTGCAAAATGCAAAGGCAGTTACAAATCCAAGGCCATTTACCAATACCATGGACCCGGCCCCAGGTGGTTTACAAGACCCAGCTATTTTTGGGGTGTCAACCAAGGATCGTTTTGAAACTTGGGGAGTTATAAATCTAGAAGATGTTATTATGCATCCTTTGGTATATGATAATTTAAATATCATAGATCCAATTTTTAAACGGGTTCTCGCAAAAAAATCGAAGGTTTCTGTTGTTGACGGAATGTTAAAAGAGACGGACAGCGGCGGAACTGGGCTAAATTGGCTTATTTCTAATTGGGACAAAATTAATCTCGATAAATATAAAACAGAAAAAAATAAATTATGGATTGAATTTTTAAATAATACCAATAAAAAATTATTATTTATTAATAAAATTCCAGTAATACCTATAGTATATCGTGAAGCCCATATGGGGAATTTTAAAATGGAACTTGATCCACTTGACGAAATTTACCAAAAAATTCTGGGCATATCCAAAACTGGAAGATCTGAGTTTACCTCAGCTTGGATGGAAACAGTAAAAGATCAATCCGGTAAAGAAATTATGCAATCAAGGGTTAATCAATTATTTGAATACTTTATTTCTAAACTTGAGGGTAAAAGAGGGTTTATAAGAAATACTCTAACTTCAAAACGTTTAGATAATGTTTCAAGAATGGTTGCTAACGCTAGACCAGATATTCCAGTAAATTGCGCTGTTATCCCGTGGCATATTCTTTTAAATCTTTACGATATTTTTGTAGTTGCCTGGCTAAAGAATGAAGAAAGTCAAACTATGCTTAAAAAATTAGGATTATCCGAAGATAAATCGATGGAAGAATATGGGGAATTATTTGATTATATTTATCGGAATTCCGAAACATATGTAAAACATTATCCTGGTCATCGAGAATTATGGATTGAAATACTAACTAATATTTTTAATGAAAATCCGATGTTAAGAATTCTATTAAAACGTGACCCAGGTTGGAATGCTGATAGTATTTGGTGTTTTCAACCTTTAATCAATAGTGAAAATAGTTATCAGGTCTGGGTTCCAAGTTGGGTATACTCGCCTCTCGGAGGAGATAGTTTGAATACCAATTTTTTAATTGTAAATAAAACGGATAATATTATCTATGAAGATGATGACTATATTATTAAGTGTTCAGAAAATAAAAAAGCTAAAATTGTAAAGACATTAGATAGTGTTTTTAAAAGGTTGCCCTAACAATTTTGCTTCTCAAATCCCGAGTAGAAAGTTAATATTTATTACTCGGGATTTTCCTGTAAGTCAGATTTTAAAAAATAAAAAAGTAAAAAGTAAAAAAGGATTAACCTATGACATATTCCAATGCTGATACAACAACGCTACCCGGTGTTATTATCCCAGAAGCATTTAAACAACCGGATTGGGTCGAAGAAACTTTCGCCAAATTTCAAAAAGAAGTAAAAAGAAATTATGATACATCAGGAAATATCAATACCTCTCTTATTAGAAAACTTTTTAAAGAAATTATTCTTGATAATAAAATTTCACCTCCCTATCCATTAAATAAAAAAAATGTAAGTATTTTATTGGATAAAATGTATAATGTATTTACAGACGAAGAATTTCAGTGGAGATACATGCTGGTATATAAAGTTGGATTTTTTCTTAGCACTTATACTGCTAGTTCATTTACTCCAGAATCATTAGTTCTTCCGAAAGAATTCAGAATTAAGCGCCAAAAAATAATCGATGAATATCAGACTAAAGTAGATGAAGCCAATACCGAGAATCAGAAAGAAGCAGCAATTTTATGGGTTGATAATCAATTTAAAAAATTAACGAAAGAGGTTCTTGAGTATTTTCGCGAACACAAGGATGATTATCCGATCATTGATAGCTTTGATTCCGGTGCAAAAGGTTCTCCAGACGATCTACGTAAACTTTTAGTAGCGATTGGTTTATCTATTAATGCAAAGGGTGAAATTAATGACGTTATTCCACGCTCCGGAGCAGAAGGATTAACACCGACTCAATTTTTTAATTATACCTCCCAAGCTATTGTCTCACAATATAAAAAATCAAGAGAAACAGCTGCTCCAGGATATTTGATTAGGCAGCTTAATACAATTATGGCCGGAGTTAAGTTATCAAAAACAATTGATTGTAAAACATCAGGCAGGTTGGGCGTAAAAATTCTAAACAAGGATATGTTGGTCTCGATGAAAGGAAAAGTATCTGATCAAGGAATTATTGGTCCGGATAGAACAGAATTAATTGGTAAAACTATTAAATTAAGAAGTCCTTTATATTGTAAAACAAGAGATGGTATTTGTCATACCTGTTATAACCCTGATTTTATAGAGCGTATGAATCTTACAGAAAATGCTGGTATTGGTCTTTTGTCGAGTACTGCCCAAGCAAATATGTTGACAGCGATGACTCTTAAAGCGGCACATACTGGGTTAAGTCTCGATAAAACAGAAGTTGATTTAACTACAGATATTTTTGAATTTAGCGAATAGAATTTAAACATATGGATAAGGAAATAAGATGATTATTTTAAAAATGGAAAAACATCAGGATGGAACTCAAAAACCGATCGAACTTATTATCGATGATAAGGTTTATAAGTATTCTTTTAACTCAAAACTACATCCAAATGAAGAATTTTTTGAAAAATTAAAAGGTTTTGAAAATTATAAAATAAAAGTTATGTATTATGATATAAATGGAAATTTTTTAAAAGAAACAAACCATATTATAAAAGATATTAGAAGAAATGCTGTTGGGATCATGTCCCTAGAATTAGATTAACAAATCGGTATTAAATTAATAAAGGAATACTATGGCAAGAAAAAAGAAAGAAGAAATTGTAGACAACGAAATTGAAAATAGTGAATTAAAAGATCTAACAGATATTGGTATACCTGATATCGAAGAAAATGAACTTAAAGAAATCGAAGTTACAGAGGTCGAGTCAAGAATCGAGGAGGATTCCTCCCTTGAAATACTAGAAGAAAAAGGTGAAGAAAAATGCGAGGAAAATCTGCAGGAACCAACAGGGCAACAAGAAAAAAAGAAGGCTTCCAAAAAAGAATCAGAGAAGCCAAAGAAAGATTTGGAAGAATCCGAGCAAGAAAGCCCGAACCAGTCGACACCAAAGACAAATCAGGAAACAGCACAGGAGAAGACAAAAGAGTTGAACGAATCCGTGCACGCCGAGAGGAGCGTAAGACCAGTCGCCAAAAAAAATAATACCTCTGCTGTTGGAAATAAAAAACCAAAAAGAAATCCTAAACCAATGGAAATTGTTTTACCAGAAGATGATCTTCCAGTACATCCAAGAAAAGAAAAAACAGTAAAACCCATTGAAAGAAAAAAAGATACGACAGTTCGCTCTTCAATCGGTGTATTTTATCGTCCATAAAAATTAGAGACAGAAGTCTCTAATTTTTTCCTGTGCCAAAAAATTGAAGAATACCTGAACATATTGCCTCTAGCAACAAATTGTAATATAAAAATAAAAAAGATAAAAAGGATATTTTATGGCAGATACCTGTGGAACATCAACATGTAGTTGGCAAAACTTTGCTAACTTAATTGATTACATTAAGTTAAATTTAGGAGCGAGCACTAATACCTTCGAATTCACTGATGAGGAAATGACTGATATTATAAAAGAACATACGCTGCCTCTTTTTAGCAAATATAACCCATTAATTAGATATTATCGTATGACATACTCTGAAAATTGTATAACCGAAAATCCGACCTATATTTACCAATTTAAAAATTTCTGTTATCAAATAATGAAGATTAATAACATAATCCCGACCTCTTCAGTTGAAGATTTAAATATGTTTTATTCGCAAGCCTTGCGTACAAATATGCAGGATGTTACAGAAATGCTAATGAATATGAATTATTTACATATGTCGAATATAGCGGTTGCTCCTCATACTTGGAGATTTTTTGCCCCAGACAAAATCGAAATAACCAGAACAACAGATAGTATTACATTTTCTCAAGATTTTATTGTTGATGTTGCGTGTATACATCCTGACCCAACAACGGTAAATCCAGATTTATATGTATATTTAAGAGATTTAGCTCTGGCGGATATAATGATATATATTGGTAGAATTCGTTCTAAATTTGAAAATTTTTCAAGTCCTTATGGAGAAGTTCAAGTCGCAAGTAGATCTTGGATAGACGAAGGAAATCAATTAAGACGAGATACAATTGAATCTATGAAAAATCTACCACCAGATGATTTTATATTTTTCTTAAATTAATTCATAGGTAAATACGAGAATTTTGGGAAGTTTCTTTGGCTTCAAAAAATGTATAAAACTAAAGATCAACTGCAATTGATCTTTGTAAAAATAATATAGATTATTTTAGAGCAATTGCTACTTTTGAGCAACGGCTCAATTAACAATAAGTTTAAAGGAAAAAATAATGTTAAAAATAACAACTTTTTTTAAAAATAGGGTGGTTACTACCAATCTTATTTTTAGAGATGCTGAAAATAAAGGGGTTAATGTAATATATTACCCAGAGCTCGGGAATTCCGGTATTAATTTTATTAATAAATATCGCAAAAAAAATTATTGGGATTATGTTATAATTCCAATGACATTTACCTTTCTGTTTCATAAAATATATACCAATAATTATTATAAAAGCTTTAAAAAAGCTATACCGATGATAAGAATACAGAGACGTTTTATGAAAAATAGTAACGAGTCAAAATCAACTGTTATTGATTTAACTCCTCTAAGTGAGAATTTTACGGCGTTTAGTAAAAGTAGATCTAAAAAAATGACAATGGAAGCTTTTTTTGAGCTCATTCAGAAATTTGCTGAGGATAGTAAAGCTACTGGAAAAGATACATATCTTGTAATAGATTCTTCTATTGGTGACGAATCAGAAATGGCCGAGGCAATTCATTATTATTCTAGATTAAATGGTAATAAATTAAGAATTAATGGTATAGAAGGAATTGCTTTATACGGTGCAAAAAGATTTTGGCCCCTAACCATTAAAGATGAAGATAAAGAGGGAACCTTCTTTAAAATAAATATGAGTATATTTACACGGTTTATGAAGGAAGTCCATAATTCAGAAATAGAAGAGGAGCAGACCCCGGAAGAGGCGATTGAAGATACAAAAAACACGGTTAAAGCTCTATATGAATTGCATAAAGAACAGCTTAGATCTGCAGTAAACGATATCTCAGGGATCACAAAAAAATCAGATAATATAGAAGAAAATCCGTTAGAGCTTATTAAAAATGAAGTTATTAGGAATCCGCATATAAAAGGCAAATCCTTTGAAGAGAAATTAAGTAATTTATTTAATGAAAAAACTGACCAATCTGGGCCGGATAAAAAATCAAAAGAAGTGAAAATAGTTTCTGAAATATCTGAAGAACTCGAGAAGCTACAAAAACAATATAATGGTGCAATTGAATTAAATGAGTCGACAGTATTAAAAAATACAAAAACATTTTATAATCCATTTAATATCATTGGGTTTAAAACGTTTAATGCTTATAATAAACAGGATACCGAATTTGGGGAAAATCTTGATCAGGCTATCTTTGATTTAATTAAATCGATTGAGGCAGATAAAGAGGTTGGTATTAAAGTATTAAATATTAGAACTGAAATTACGGACACTAATCGCGACAGATACAAAACATATAAAATTAAATTGCAACATAAAGATTTTGGTCATAGTAAACCATATACTGTTTCTTTTCATGTTCCCATCCCGTCCAAGGGTAAATATCTTAAGCTTGGTGGCAACGACTGGATCATGATTAATCAGTTTTTTCCTAAACCTGTTATTAAGGTTGCTCCACAAACAGTTAGACTTTACACCCATTATGGTACAGCGGCTGTAATACTTAAAACACATGTATTTAATGAAAATGAAGGTGTAAAAGATTTACTTAATAATTTTGAGCAAAGTCTTAAACGAACTAAAAAACTTAAGAAGGCTCCAGAAAAAATATCCGAGGAAAAGATTAATAATATTAAAGAAAAATATAATCTTCCTGAATTTATAAACTCAGATATTTTTACTAATATTGAGATAAAATAATGACTTTAAATGATTTTGTGGAGCGAGCAAATGGAATTCATAATAATAAATATAGTTATAGCGAATATTTCGGAGCTCATTCTCCTATAAATATAGAGTGTGAAAAGCACGGTATATTTAAAAAAACTCCTTCTGATCATTTAAAAGGAAGTGGATGTCCACATTGTAAAAAAGAAGAAAAACGAGATAAATTAATAATAAGATTTAAAGATATTCATGGAGATAAATATAACTATGATTTAATTGGTTATGACCGCCTGTGGAATAGAACTCTTAGTATTGTATGCGAATGTGGAGTTTTTAAAACAACTGCACGTTTACATTTAAAAGGAAGTGGGTGTCCATCATGCGATCTGAATAAAAGAAGAAATGAGTTTATTAGAGAATCGAAAGCTATTCATGGAGATAAATATAATTATAGCGATATAAATTATAATAATATTTTTGATAAAATTAAATTAAATTGTGAAATTCATGGTAATTTCGAGGTTTTTGCGATGAATCATCTTTATAAGGGTGCTGGTTGCCCAAGATGTTCTAAAAATGGCTTTAATCCAGATAAGCCTGCTATCTTATATTATATTTGGGATCCACAAGAAGATCTATATAAAATAGGTATTACTAACAATAGTATAGAAGAACGTTTTGGTAAGGAATTTTGCTCTAAACGAGCAATTGCTCTGTTTGAGCAAACTTATGAAAATGGACAGGATGCATATCTAGCAGAGCAAGAAATATTAGAAGCTTTTAATTATATACGTTGCGAGAACCCAAGCTGGCCTGAAACTAAAGGTGGGCGGACAGAATTCTTTAAAGAAGATATTCTTAAATTAAATAAAATATAATTTGATAGTTTTGAACAAAATAAGGATAAAAAAATACCATGAAAAAAAAGGAAAAATAGATGAATATTGTTGAAAATAAAATTGCTTCATTAATTGAGGAAGCTTGGGATGATATGCGTAATAGAAATATGGCTTTGCAGCTTCAAGGAATGTCTCCAGAATAGATTGCTGAGTTACAAACTACAATTGGGAAGATGAAAATTGCTGGTAAACAGGGTTTAAAAGCTGGTGCTTTCGGGGCTCTTGGTGGGGCTCTTGGAGGCGGACTAGCAGCAGGTCCTGTTGGGGCTGCTCTCGGTGCCACTACCATGGGAACTGGTCTTGGTCTTGGTAGTGGTCTTGGGATTTATGCAAATTTAAAATCGATGCAAAAAATGACCCCGGATGAAATAAAAAAGTTTGCAAAAGAGGGTGAAAAACTCTATGGTAAAAATCATGCTGAGGTTATGAGACAATCGGCGAAAACTCTTTAAATAAAATGAAAATAGATACCTTAGTGTAAAAAGGAAATGGATATCCAGAAGGCCGTCGCTGATTGGGCAACCAAAAAATAAATCATAAGCCTACGGGCTTATGATTTCCTGTCCCAAAATCTAAGCATTCAACAAAGTATTATTAATATTAAAAGGAATAATAATGTATCGAATTAATTTTGAAAATGAAAAAAAAGATAAACTATATTTTTATGAAAAATTAAATGGTTCTAAGGTTGTCGAATATGCTTATATAACACCAGATGATCCTGATATTCATTTTCATACAGAAGAAGGTGACTTTAAAAAATGGCCAAAAGAAGAAATTGTTTCATTTCTTATAAATTTATATACAAATATTTCAAAAGAAGTATTTGGCGAAAGAATAGATTTAAAGGCCAAGAGTTCAAAACCTCGATTTGGATTAAAGATACAGGGTAAAACTATTAATCTTATTCATTTTTTTATAGCAAATCTTGGATTAATGGATACTCTTAAATTTTTTGGATTTCGTTATCAATTTGGAGAGAAAAAAGCTCCTGGGGCTCACCTACATCTTAAATTAATAGACGATAAAGATAATTATCTTTCTATTTTCGCAACCAGCGTTATCGAAGAATATATGATTAATGGACTTCTCGATGGTATGAAGTTAATTTTTCCAGTTGAAAAGAAAGAATTGTCTTCTAAAGATTTATGGAATCCTTTTTTTAAAATGAAAGGTGAATCCTTTGGTAAAAATTTAGAGACATTAAATAGGCAATTTATTGACCAAACAACAGCTAAAATTTTAAAAATGTATAATATTCCATCGAATATGATGGATGTTCTTGGTAAATATATTCCAAAATATTTAATGAATGCTAAAGAAGAAGATTTTAACGATTTGAATACCCAACGTATTCGTATGGCTGAGGCGATTTCTAATAGTGCGTATAACGTATTTGGAGAAGCTTTAGGTAGAGTTAGAAATCTTAAACAGTCCGGAAACGCTTATGATCTTAAACTTATTTTAGATCCATTGGCGATCGTTAAGCGATTGCAAGCAAGCGGTATGTTACAATATACTCAAACTACAAATCCACTTGAAGAGATTAACTTTAGTTCTAAGATTACAAAAACAGGTGTTAATAATATGAAGGCCGATCAAGTTACCCTAAAGAAAAGGGATTTGAATCCTTCATATTATGGTGTAATCGCTCCAGTATCTACAAATGAGTATGGAAATGTTGGTAGTACCCAAACACTAACTAATAAAGCAACCATTACTGATCGATTTGGATCTATTATGCAGAGAGAATTTACTGATGATATTAACCCGTTCGATTTATTATCCGCGAGTGAATCACTTCAACCATTCTACGAATATGATGATACTACCAGAAGGGTTATGGGTAACCAACAATTTGGACAATTCGTTCAATTAGATAATCCAGATGAACCTCTTGTTCAAACCTCTTTTGAAAGTATTATACCTCATCTTGTTTCTGATAGATTTGCTATTAAAGCTAAAAAAGATGGAATTATTTCAAGTATAACTGATGAAACAATTATTATTAAGAATAGAGATGGAACCCAATCTAAGTATAGTATTAAACCAACCAGAGCTAGAACTAAACGTGGTATTTATATCCCAATGAAATACCACGTAATTGCTAAAGACGGACAAAGAGTAAAAGAAGGTGATTTATTAGCAACAACTTCGAGTCTAAAAACTGGAAAATTGGCTAGTGGTAAAAACCTGGTAGTTGCTGAAATGTCGTATAGAGGAATGAATTATGAAGATGGTTGGGTAGTCACTGAAAGCGTTCAGGATAAATACGAGCAAAAAATTCTTGAAAAAGTTATAGTTGTTATACCAGTTGATGCAAAAATAGTTGATTGGAATCTTTTATCTGGCAAAGAGACTGATCCTGGTGATATTTTAATTTCTTTTTCCGGAAGCAATAATCTTGATAGATTTATTGTCGAGGAAGAGGATGACGAGTCAACATCAGACGATGTTTTAACCGGAGTTGAATTTAGCGGCCAGCAGACAAACTACCGTTCTCCCGGAGGAAAAATTACGGATATTGTTATTAAAATAAATAATAAAAATGTTGATAGTACAGTTTTTAAAGAGTGGAAAAAAATGGCAAAGGATGTTGAAGCTAGACAACAAGAATGTCAACTTTTAAAACATAATCATAAGGAATACGTTGATTGTATTTCTGATATCCCAAATACAGAGATTATAAAAATCGGAGGGCATTCGGTAAATGGCTCAGAATTCGATGGAGCAGTTGTCGAAATTTATATAGAAAAACCAAATAAAATAGCAAATGGATCTAAGTTTACGTTAGCAGCAACCGGTGGTAAAGGAACAGTTCAATACATCATACCAAAAGGTAAAGAACCCGTTTCGGAAAAAACCAATATGAAGATTGAATTTATACCAACTCCACTTTCGATTGTATCAAGAAAAAACGTAAGTATTCTTCTATTAATGTATAGTGGAAAAGTTATTTACTTCTTAAATAAGAAGCTTCAAGAATTAGCGAAAGCTGATCAAATATCAAAAGCTAGAGAACTTATCCTAGAAGTATTTACCCATATGGATGAATCAAAAGATAAATTCTTAATAAATGAAGTAATGGGTTTCTTTGATAGCCGCTCTTCACAAGAAATTAAGAAATATATTTTAGGAAGTGATCCTCTATCAAGACCGGCATTTCCTTTATTAGTACCTCCGCATAAAAATAAAATAACTATTGAAAATATACAGAAAGCTGCTAATGTTTTGGGTATTCCGCTTAATGAAAAGGTATATGTACCAGAGGAAGATATTCTTACAGAGAAAGAGGTTCCTGTTGGAATAATGCCTGTAAATTATTTGGAACATTTTCCTAAGGCAATGGCTGGTGCGCGGGGGTCGTTATCTGTCAAAAGTCAGTTTACTACAGGACAAGGACGCTCCGGAACTAGAGTAGGAGCCGGAGCAATTAAGCTAGGATTATATGATTTATTTGGAATGTCTTATAAAGAACCTGGTCTACTTATAAAAGAAGTTCACGGACTACATTCTGATAATAAAGAGGCAAAAAGAAAATTCCAAAAAGAAGTTCTTAAAACTGGTAAAATGCCAAAAATATTTGATTTACATGTCGATTCGGCAGAGGGAAAAACTAAGAAATTGGTTGAAACCTTTTTCAGGGGAGCTATATTAGATCCAGATCTATAAGGTTTGCTCCCTTTGAGAAGAAATAATCTAAAAGATTATTTCTGAGCAATTGCTCGAAAATAATCTTACATTTTTATAAAGGAAATAAATGAACGTATTACAACTTCCAGAAAGCATGCACTTCATTCCTAAAGAGATAAATTCTGATGAAGATTTTATTTCGATTACCTGTGAAGAGCATGGCTTATATTATAAAAAAGTTAAGGAAGTAAAACGGGGGAACGGTGATTGTCCTCGGTGTCAATTCTTAAAATCGTCTCGTATGATGAATATTTTAGAAGAAGCTCAAAAAACAATTAAAGATGAATTGAAATACTCTGGCGGAGATTTCTGGTTAGATTTCTTCAAGAAAAATAAAGATCAACCTGAAATCTTTGAGACTCGAGCTCTCTATTATCGTATTCTTGTTACTCATAAAGAGACAGGCATGATGTTTGAGAAAATAGGGATATTGTCAAATCTCGATGAAAAATCAGAGGGAAATTTTCTAGAAGATTTCGATAAGTTATGGAATCCTCATAAATGGAAATCTTTTAAAATAGAACCAATCGATAAAATCGAATGCGCTCTTTTAGAAGCACATACTATTGAAGCTCTTTACCAACAGCGAAATACAAAAAATAAAATTACAGTTCCTAACGACTTGGGGTTCAATATTAATAAAACTTATTTGCCTCATTTTATGTGGGTTTGTAAATCAAAAGCTGTTAAACCTTTAAGAGATGCTCTTTTACATAAACAGAAAGGTAAATGTACAATTTGTGGTAAACCCGTAAAAGATCCAACTTTGGATCATATGCATCAAAAGCGAGTTAAAGGTACCGGGCGTATTCGTGGGGCAGTCTGTAGTATGTGTAACACATTTTTAGCTCGTTCGGAAAACAACGCTGCTCGTCATGGCATCTCAAACGAAGAATTGCCTGATGTACTTAGAAGAATGGCTGATTATCTCGAGGACCAAAAAGACATTATTCATCCAATAGAAATACCTAAAAGAAAAAAAGTTGGATTAAGAGAGTGGAATAAAGTAAAGAAATATTACTTTAAAGTTTTTCCGAATCGCAGAACTCTTCCTAAAAAACCAAAGTATGTTACAGAAGCATGGCTCGATTTAAAACGTACCATTGATGATTATATCGAAGAACAGCAAAGGATAAAAAATACTAAGAAAAATAAAAGGATAAAAAATGCTAGAGCAAAAAATTGAAAGACTTATTGAGGAAGCTGAAGAAAAATGGGCAAATAAAGTCCGTGAAAAATTTCATCCGCCAGCTGGAACATTTAAAGAGAAATCTGCTGAAGAAATCGCGAATATAATTTCCCAGCACGGTAAAGCCAGCCTTAAAACAACGATGGCTAGATTAAACTTCTTTTTAAATCGTGGAGGAAAAAATATACCTCCAGAGATTAGGGCGAAAGTAAATCGTGCTAAAGAGATCGTACATAAACGTCATGCTCAAACATAGCAACAATCTATATATTTTTATAATATAAAGAATATAAAGAATATAAAGTGAAAAGGAAGTAAATGATATATTATAAGGATACCGGAGGGGATCAACAGGATTCCTTAACGGTTTTACCATTAAAGCCAGATTATAATGAAGCAATTCTTCTTGCCCCGGAATTTGAATTTCTTAGGGATTATGACTTTAAGAATTTTAATTATTTTAGTTTCGAGCATGATATTACAGACATGAGCTCGACTGAATTCGAATGGTGGTATGAAGAGACTTTTGAACCATGGCTTAGAGATGTGGATGAAAACTATTTAGATATAGATTTTGAAAATATTTATTATAAATTTAATAATCAGGATGAAAAAAGAGTTTTTCTTCTTAAAATTGTAAATTTTATTATGTTTTTATTACCTTATCAAATACTTAGAAATATATTTAAAAATCAAGGAATAGATACCCCTGAAAATTTAAATAATTTTCTAAGTGATGATTTAAATCTCATAAATCTAAGGGAATTAGTTATAGAGGAATTAGATCATAATATGACACAATTTGACGATTTTGTAAAAACACTGTTACATTTTGAAAAGGTGGCCAAAAAGAATTTGGTAGAAGAAAATATCGAACTTCTTGATGAACATGTTAAAAAACAAAATCTATTTTTAGAAATATTTAAAAATATTATCCAAGAAACGGATATGGAAAAATTTAGAGATCTTATTATAAAAATGGCAGCTAAAGACGCTAAAAATATTCTATAAACTATTGGCTTTGGCCAATAGTTTTTCCTGCGCGGGTTAGATTATGATAACAAAGATTCAATACATTTATATAAAGGATACTATATGGAATTAAGAGGTATTTTTAAAGATATCGATGGTCTAAAAGAGGCCTATGGTTATGATGAAAATAATGGTGAAATGGACCAGGAGTTTGAATCCTTTCTAAAAAAAATTGCTGGTAAAGAAACAATTCTTGCTGCTTATGAGCCGCATCGGAAGGTATTTAATACTACTTTAGTTATTGAAGACCCAGAACGTCCGGGAAGTGGTATCAAAATACAAACAACGTTGGATGGTAGATCTAGAAGATATGGTGATAATATGGGTATTGATAAATTAGACTCAGTAACTAAAATTGATGCTGATCAATATATCTTTTGTACAAATTCAAAATGTGGATTTGAAGTTTCAAAAGATGTTCCTTATTACTATGAACCAGGGTTTACTTTTGGAGATATTTTCGAAGGAAATTGTACCGAGCTAACAGATACAGATGGTGATGACCCAACGGATAGAGGTTCAAAAACTCTTACAAAAATTATTTTTAAGGCTTGTGAGATGGATTCAAATGGAAATCCGACAGGAAGAATTTTTTGTCCCGAATGCAGAAGTTATCAGTATTTTGACGAAGTTGGAAATACCTTGCCTTAATTGGCAGGGTATTTTCCTGTGCTAATTTTTTTAGAGCAAATATAGAAATTATAATTCTAACGCAGAATAATATAAGGATTTATAAATGCAAGATAATATACGTGTATTTAATGAGCCGGATGACCTTAAGGAACTTCTGGAAAAAGAATTGGAACAGTATCCTCAGGTATATTCCTATAAAGAATTTCCAAATCCATATGAGTTGCATGATATGGACAAAGCTGTAGATATTTTTACAAAGGCGGTTGCTAATAATGAAAAAATTAAATTGGTTTGCGATAGTGATATGGATGGTTTGGGTACATATACTCTTTGGTATAATTTTTTTATCCATTTTCCTTATAGTAATATTGAATTGCTTATCACAGACCGCAAAAAAGGGTACGGATTTATACCAGAATACATCGATGATGATACAAAACTATACATAACATCAGATAATGGAATTACTTCAATACCTGCAACAGAAGCTGCTCATAAAAAAGGAGCGAAGGTAATTATATGCGATCATCATCAACCAGATTTAGATATGGGGCTACCTGAGGCGGACGCAATTGTCGATCCATATCATCCAGAGGATACCTTCCCCTATAAAGATATTAGTGGTACCTTCGTTTTATGGTTTTTTATTAAAGCGCTCGTCGAAAAATATCAGGTGCCGATCGACGTATACGACGAATTTCTTCCAGAAATTGCTTTAACAACGATAAGTGATGTTATGCCAATTAATAAACATATTAATAGATATGTTGTAAAAGATTTTGTAGATAAATTTTGTTCGAGTGATAGTTGTCATAGAGAATATTTAAATATATTCAGGGAAGAAGTTAATGCTAATCCAACAGCCGAATCTTTCAGCTTTGGTTTAGTGCCTATGATTAACGCAACTCAAAGAATGACAAAAGCAGATCATGGAGCAATGTTTCTTATTTCAAACACCAAAGAAAATAGCAAACAATGGTTTGAATATCTTAAAAGTTTAAATGAAGCACGGAAAGAAAAGCAGCAAAATCTATTATCATATATTGAAAAATACTATAAAGAGTATATAAATGCACCTTTTATAGTAATTCCTGGCAAATTTCAAAAAGAATTTAAAGGAGTTCTTGGTGTTATCTCGGGCAATTTGGCTCAATCAAATAATAAACCATGTATAGTTTTAAATTATAATCCCGAAACCAAAGAATATAGTGGGAGCGGGAGATCAATTGGTGACTTAAATATTTTGGATGTTTTACGTGATAATCCCTATATAAAACAGGTTGGTGGTCATAAGCAGGCACTTGGTATAACAATCGAGGAGGAAAAATTCGAAGATTTTTACCTCCAACTACAATCTGATATACAAAAAGTACCTCCGGAAATTCTTAAGCCAAAACGTAAAGTTATGGGAAAAATCCCAATTAATAAAATTAACTGGGATTTTTTTGAGGTTATTCGAGAATTTGAGCCATTTGGTCATCGTTTTCGTAAACCAGTTTTTCTCACAGAAGGAATTCTTAAATCAGCAAGTCTTATGGGTAAAAATAGAAACCATCTTAGGTTTGTAATTACGGATGAAAAAGGACTAGTTAAATTTGATGGTGTAAAATTCTTTGAAACAAACGTTCCTGAAAAAGGTCAAAAGTATAAAGTGTATTTCACAATTGATAAAGATGATTATAAAGGTGGTGAAAATATAAAACTAATGGCTGAGGCCTTTGAAAAAATTGATAATATAAGGAATTAAATATGGAAGAAAATAATACTAGAGCAATATATATTACGGAAGAAAGAACAACTTTCGAAAGACCGAGTACTATAGGTAGAACAATTACTATTGAAGATATAACAGCTGCTATGGAGAGAACAGCCTCTGTTCCTAATGTTGATTTTGATTCTGTGTTTGGGGATGTTGGAAATGTAAATGCATTTGGAAGCACAGATGTAGATAGACATCGAGAAATATCTTCGGGCCTCAATAGCTTAGAGATGGATCTAATTAAAACAAAAACAGAATTAAATATGGCTAAAGAGGAAATCAATGAACTTAAACAGAAATTATTATCAATTGATGAAAAATTAAAGTTATTAATGGAGACATAATATGGAAATTACAATTACTGAAACCAAAAAAAGAAAAATAAATCTTACGGATGACCAATCAGCGGAAATAGCAATCGCTCATATTAAAAATACTTTTGGAATTCATCCCCATATGTGGATTAAAAATGGTAAATTAATGGAAGAAGTTGAATATGTTACAAGTCATAGTTGGTATAGTGATGAAGAAGTCAGGAAAGCGACCAGAGAAGATAAAATTATATTAGAAGCAGTAAAATTAATTCATAAAAGATTATATAATGAGTAGTAGTTATATTGAAGGCAAACTTCGGGTTAAATTGGGGGAAAATTTTTTTAAAACATATTATACTGATTCAAAATATCAAAATATTAATAGTATTATAGAATGGGCTAAGATATTGATAGATGAAATGCCATCAACCTATAAAAAATTTGGGAAGATAACTTTAAAAGTACGAAGGGTATATCCTGATATTCCAGAAGAGATATATAAAAGTGATTGGCATAAGATTAAGAATAAAGAATTAAAATGAAGAACTTGGGAATAAAATTAAATCTTTAAAAGATAAAGTTAATTCCCAAGACACACATATTCAAATAATAAAGGAGATGTAATGTCTAATTTTAAACTAGAACCTGGTGAACTTATAATGGGTGTTGGTGACGGCAGTGGAAATCTTTTTGTAAAAGGGGACTATGATTCGATTACCGTTCTTCAACAGAAACTTTTTGAATTGGAGGAACTTCGCAGAGGGGAAAAATTCAAAGAAGAGAATGCAGAACTTCGTAAAGAGATTGAAGAACTTCGTAAAGAGGCTAGAGAAAATGATATTGAACTAATTAGATTGAGGTTGGAGGTTGCTTCCTTGCGATCAAGTCAAACCATGACAAGAAACCCGTATTTTGATCAATGTCCCCCTTATTCACCAAAATATCCGGGCCAAGACATAATCTGGTGTTCAACCTCAAGTTTAGATACAGGAGCAATTAAAGCGAAAGGATTCTAAATTAGATGGAATTAAATTACATATTACCATTTCAATATATTATCTTTTTGATCGCTATAATGATTATATCAGGAATCGTTAAAACTTATGGATTTTTGAGTGATATATTTATAGTTCTTTCAAGAATTAGCAGTAAGAGACTGCAGCTTTTTTTGGTGTCTTTAATTGGGGGGATTCTTCCTATTCCAGGCAGGGTAACAGTAAGTGCTAGTATATTAGACTCTATGGCAAAACCTGGTAAATCAAGAAAAAAATTCGGAATAATTGATTATTTAAGTAGTCATCATTATTATCTCTGGAGTCCTCTTGAAAAAACCGTAATATTACCAATGGCCGTACTTAGTATAACCTACCAGGAATATTTTGAATATATGTGGCCAGTAATTGTGATATCCTTTCTTTTTATTTTTGGATATATTTTTTTTATAATAAAAGAGGAGGATATTGAATTAAAGATTTCCACGAAAAAATTTTCATTGAAATCTTTTTTTTTAAAAGCATTTCCATTATTTTTTGGTATTATCCTATTAGGCTTTGGGTACTCTCCAGCTTTGACCTTTATACCAATCGCTGGGTATTATATATTAATAAGTAACTCCTCTATTAAAAAAATATTTAAATACATAAACTGGAAATTGGTTTTATTATTATTTATTATTTTAATAGTTTCACTCTTTATAAAAGAACATTTTGCTCTTTTCGAGCAATTGCTCAAAAATAATCATAGCCTAGTTTATGCTAGTTTTTTTTCTTTTACTGCTAGTTGGCTTATGGGTTCAAGCGGAAAATATGCCGGGTTAGCTTCAATAATAATTTCAATCTTTGGTATACATTATTTGGTATGGTTTCTAACAATTGAATTCATTGCTTATAATCTTAGCCCAACCCATAAATGTATACATATAGGCAGAATGTATTTTAATACACCAATTAATGATTACTTTAACGTGATTATTTTATGGCAACTATTAATATTAATATATGCTATTGTATATACCTTTGTATTTTAAATATAACATCGATATTTTTTACTTTAGAATAAAGTAAAAAACTATAAATATATTAACATTGAAGGGACAACTAAAGGTTGTTGTCCCTTATATATTACTAGATTATACAATATATATCATTTTTTCGGAGTAGTTCAGTGGTAGAATCCCTGACTGTTAATCAGGTTGTCGCAGGTTCGAATCCTGCCTCCGAAGCCAATCAAGGGTGTGTAGCTCAGCTGGTTAGAGCATTCGGCTCATAACCGAATGGTCGGGGGTTCGAGTCCCTCCGCACCCACCACAATTGTTTATTTTATATCGAGGATTGGGAGAGAGGTTTAATCCACTCGGTTGCTAACTGAGAGTAGGCGTAAGCTTACCGTTGGTTCGAATCCAACATCCTCGGAAGAAGATATTCCCTATTAAAAAAATTGAGAAAAAAGGAAGAGAAATGAGAAGAATACTTTTATTTTTTTTAGCCGCAGGAGCGTTGCTCGTTGCTTCGCCTACTCTTTATCAAACAAAGTTGACAAAGAGTGGACCAACAAAAGCCGGCCAATTTATGACTGGCAAAGAGATCGTCAACATTTATTATGTTGACGATCTCGAGGGTTTCGACGTAAACGCGTTGAGAGACACCCTTTATAAAGGGACGTGCGAAGACAAGAACCTAAGAGAAGCTTTGCAGCTTCTCAATGTATCGGCGACTTTCATATACGTGTCGCCAAAAAAAGCCATCGAAGTACATATCGATGGATGTGAATAATCATTAAAAATGCAATTAAGGAAACCAATGCGCCTTAAAGACATGGAATTGTGAACTATCATTAAAAATGTAATTAAGGAAACCGAGGCGCCTTAAAGACCTGGATTTAAGCCGCGGTGGTGGAATGGTAGACACTTAACAAACAGTTTAATATTTAGGAATTATATAAATTTTTTATTAAAACTCGCGGTGGTGGAACGGTATACACAAAAGATTTAAAATCTTTCGCCCGTAAGGGATTGGGGGTTCAAATCCCCCTCGCGAGACCACCAAAAAATAAAGGAATTAATTATGCATTGGTATGTTTATGAGACAACTAATTTAGTTAATAATAAAACATACATAGGTGTGCATAAAGGGTCTTTTGACGATGAGTACTTGGGTTCAGGTACTTATTTTCAAAGGGCCTTAAATAAATATGGAAGAGAAAATTTCTATAAATTACCTATTTTTGTAGGACGCTCAAAAGAGATAACGTATTGGATTGAACGTATGTTGGTTGACGAGGATCATATCAAAGATAAAAATAATTATAATATAAAACTGGGAGGACATGGGGGTTTTGATTTTATTAATTCTTTAAAGCGAACTTGGAAACCGACTATTACTGAAGAATATCGAGAAAAATCTCGTAAGGGTGGGTTAATTTGTGTTGAAAAGAAATTGGGTGTAATCGGACTGTCCAAAAAGGAATTAAGAAAAAATGGACAAAAAGGTCAAAGAAGAAAGCAAGAACTTCATCCAAATTGGAAGCATTCTGAAGAATCGTTGCGGAAACAAAAAGAAACTTTTAAAAAAATAAATCACTCTAAAGGTCCCAAAAATTCTCAATATGGCACAATATGGATAACAAACGGCTCCGAAAATAGAAAAATAAAAAAAGATACATCAATCCCAAAAGGTTGGAAACGAGGACGAATTTTAAAAAAGGAAACCAATGCGCCTTAAAGACATGGTCAGTTAACAACTTTAAGGAAATGATTATCGATACGGAGCTGACGCGGGATTACTCCCGCGATATTAATTACAGGAGCGAACAATGGCACGCAAACGAAAACAAAAGCCAAAAGCTAGAGACAGAAACATAGAGTTGTCTATTAAGCGTGAAATATCGTTAAAGACTAAAACAATCAAGAGTAAAAAAATATACTCTAGAAAACAGAAACACAAACCAAAATATGTCACTGAATTATCTAAGGATAGTTGAGCGACATATTTTCCTCACGTAAAATTGCTTTTAGCAACCCATGAACCAAAGGTTCATGGGTAATTTCCTGTGGAAATTATTTTACGTCTCTGTGTCAGATTAAAAACAGTAAAGGAGATTAATATGAAAATTATAGCGAAGATGAAACCGATCAGTAGGATTCATCAGTTGGCGTACGCCAATAAGTTGCGCCCCGGTTATCATGATATGAATGGAGTTTTCCAACAGCCAGATCTAATAACCAAATTAGATCTTTCATATAAATCAATAAGCAAATATGACAAAAATAATCGTATTTGGTCAAGGCGTGTAAGTGATAATTTAACCCGCTATGATTTCGGTGAAATGTCTAAACTTTTTGATCGAATACTGGCGTGTGATCGCCGACACTATTCGGAGGCATTCGAAAACTTTAAAGAATGTTCAGTGCCTATGCTTTACGACGGTGTACAAATTACGGCAGTAGTTCACGATGACTTTTGGTCAGAATTTCAATATAAACTATTCCGCCACCAAATGTGTAATGATCAGGGTAATAGTATTTATATTGGCCTTGATTGGGAATATATAGAAAAAAAGATCGGTAGAAAACCAACCCCTTTCGAAAAAGTTCTCCAGAGAATTTGGAGGAATATTTTTATACATTTATCTCACGATAAAAAAAAGAATTGGGTTCGTGTATGGAATTCATGGTAAAAATTAGATAAGGAGAAATTATGAAAGTTGTAGTAGGTAGCATTTATAAAATTACGGATAAGGACACACAAAAAGTATGCTTTTCAAGAGCAATTAGAAAGCACCCTCAGCACGAGATGGTTGGAGAAGAAATCCCTCTTCATTTTTATATGGAGGATATACCTTCAACCGAGGGTTGGTTTTTGGGCAAGGATCAAATCGATATCGACTTCGATGTAGAACAACTTGATATAGGAGATATACCTAAATTTGAAAAGGATTCCATAAATAAAATTGGATTTATTTTGGGATGTTTGCTAAAAAATGATCAAAAAATGACAAGAGATTCCTTCCATATAATTGAAGGGGTCACAGAAGATGAAATTTGGACAGCGACTCCAGATGGGTTGGAGCGAGGTTCGTTTCCAAATAATGGCAAATCAGTTTGGGAGTACGACGAAAAGATTTATTTTATAAGATCTGTTTCGACTCTAAAAGTTTAAAAACATTAAAAACAGTAAAGGAAAAAATATGGAACTAGATCAATTAAATACAGGGGACTATGTGCTTGTTTTAGAGGATTCACGAATCGTAATAGGAGCACTGGATTCTTACAAAAAACCCTACGTTAAACTAAAACACTCGCTTGAGAGATTTTCAAATCATTTAACTTATACTTTTTCAAAAGAGCGTCTAACCAGCCTTGGACTATCTTCAGGTATGATAGACGAAATTCTGCGGAAATTGGATGAAGGCAAAGGTGTTGAGATTGCCGCTAATAGTAATTAAGTATTAAAGGATCAGTGGTGGTTAATTACTATAAAATTAAGATCGGCGACATAGTTGATTGTAATGATCGACTGTATGAGGTGACCTATAAATCACCGGAAGGCGAAAGATGGGTTATACGCGGCCGGCCTCTTTTAATTGAAAGCCGAGCCGATTGGGTTGAGTGGACTCTTCCTAAAGAAGGAATAGAAGCAATTATTGGTCAAACTTCAGAAGATTTCAAAAAATATCTCCTGGTTGTTTATGATAAAGGGTATAAGAATAGCGGGGAAAACTTCGAAGATGTGATTGAAAGATTCGCGACGGATGACTTCTATAAAGCTCATGAAATTGCTAAGAGATATTTAAAAGTTAAAAATCGTAAAGGAGATATAGATGAAAAAAATTTATAAAGTCCGATTTTTAGATGCCCTCGGTCATGAAGTGGCCGAATTCGGGTTCTACGAAGATCGTGCAGATGCTATGAAAAGATGGCACGAACTCATCGGTAAAATTAATATGCCGGGAAGTTTGGATATTAGAGAAATATCTGTTGTTCCAAGTAGCAAAAAAATGGAGGATATGTATGGCGAAGTGTCATACTACGAATTGAAAGAAACCAAAGATACGAAAGGAGGACAATAATGACTATCCAGGAAAATTCGTGGTATGAAACCAGAGGTGGATATATCGTTTATTTTCCACCTCAGGAGAAGGTGCTAGCTGCGAATAATGTCCATATTTTACATGGACACATTATGGAAATATCTAGCACCGAGAAAATTCCGTATAAAAGTAATGGAAAGGTTAATGTGATCGATAACTACGAACCACATCTTCCATTTGAAATTATCAAGCAAATTGATGAACCCGAATCCCTAAAACAATTAAAGGATAAACTATGAAAATCGAAGAAAAAATGGCACAACTCGACGTAAAGATTGGTGAAAATGCTGAGCATTTGGAAGTTGGTCTTTATGTAGAAATTGGAGGCGATTGGAACGATGGTGATTATGTCTATAGTACGACGACCTTTTTAACTGAGGATATCACTGATGAACTGATTGAGCAACTTCGTGATGAAAATTACGACAGTTGTGATTTACCTTCTGGGTATCCAGATAATGCCGAATTGCATACAATCTGGATCGAAGATATCTATATTATCGATGAAGATGGTAATAAAAGAGAGGTTTTCCTATGAGTTACGTGGTAACCTATAAAGTCAAGGGTGATATTATCATTGATGGTTCTGTACTAAGTCGTTTAACGACTACTCCAGAGGAGCAGGCTAGAATTAAAGAGCTTGAGATTCTAGATGATGAAACAATGACTGTTGCACAATTGCGAGAGCTTGAAGCTCTCAGAAAAGGTGCAAAAGAAAAAACCATCGATTTCAACGGTGTAACAATTACGACAAAATCCTTGTATGACGAGGAGGCTGCATTGTATGTCGATCTCTTTAGAAAGACTGCTTTTATTCCCGGGCATGAAGGGTCAAATCTTGATTTTAAATATTCGGAAGAGAAAGAAGGTTTAGTTATCAGTAATCCCTATTTTAATGATAACTATGATGCTCATCTTAGTTTGGTTACAGATGTCGCAGAAGCATTCAACGCCAAAATCAAAATTATCTATGTTTCAGATGAAGCAGGAGATGATGAAGAATATGGTGAGGTTGTCTATAACACAATGGATTAAGGACTAAACTTAGAACTGGGCGGTTGGCGGACGACAGAGTTTAAGAAACTTATTGTTGTGGGAGGTGAAAGCCTGATGCACCACACAATTATACCGCTGCTCGGTTCATATATTAAAAATTAAAAACAGTAAAGGTTAAATAATGCGTATTATAAATATAATATTGATGGGATTAGTGGGCTTTATGGTATATACCATATTTTTCAATTATCAAATGTCAAAAGACAAAGCACTCAGAATTCTAGAGGCAAATGGCTATAAAAATATAGAAACCAATCCCGAACGAGATTGGTTTACTTGTCATAAAGGCGAATTCTATCAAATACAATTCATAGCGAATGGTCAGAACGGAAGTCGTGTTAAGGGTGTGGTTTGTGAGACATTAGTTGGATCGACAACTATTAGATTCAAATAAATCTTTTAATATTAAGGAGAAAAAATGTTAGGTTATTCGGACTTTATGGTCGCAGGGTTAATACTTATTGGCATAATAGCGATCGTCATTTTTACAACTTTAGGTGATGAAGGAATATTCCCAGACTCATCTCTACGCTCTTAACGGCCATTCAGCTGACATTAGTGGTGAGTTCTATCTTGGTACCGGGATGATTAAAACTAATAGGGTATATATAGGGGAAGTAAAAAAAGATGGTGGTTATGTACAATATATTGTACCTGCAGAGGATACTATTAAAATTGAAAAGGATATAGACCATGCAATTTTTTGGGAACAATTATGCAGTACGCAATCCTTCTTTATGGAAAAATTCTTGAAGTCGAACCCAAAGGCAAAAGAATGTTTGGAGAATGAACCCAAAAGAATTTTAGAAATTCCGAAAGGAACTATAATTAAACAATTTAAACTTTAAAAAATAAAGGAAATTAGAAATGGAATACAGAATCAAAATGAATCATATTGGTGGTTATGAGCTACTGCGAGATGGTACCCAAACAGAAACGGTCACCAATGAAATGCAGATCAAAGAGACTCTTGACGAATGGGAGGTGGAATATCCTGAAGATTTATTTGAAAGAGGAATTACGATCCCTGAAATCGTCGAAGAAATCAAAAAACCATGGGCTGATCGATGGGATGATGGAGGAGGCCGCGGTTGGATCGAAGTCGAAAAAATCAATGGTATTAACTGTGAAGCTCTTAAGAAAGGATATGGATTTACAATCGGATCTGATGGTAAATTCTATGCTTTAATCGCAGGAGATACGGGATATGAAGATACTGGGATTCAAATCTCGGTAAAAGAAGCAAAGTATATTGTAGCAAATCTTCAAACATTTATCGAAGAAAACGAGGAGTAAAAATGAGACACATCTTTTTCTTAATGATAATTGTAATACTGGGTTCATTTATATATTATGATAATGAGCGCCATACCAAAAAAATAGAAGCATCTTACGAGATATGCAATGTAAACACGGGCGAATGCCATATTTTGCAAGACGATAAATACTTTGAAAGTAATTATGGAGGCATTACCTTTCATCTCGGACAAAAAAAGATTGTATGGAGTTCATACTCAATAGAAAAAATTTAGAAGGATAAATAATGGAGGTGGAAAGTGCAAAAATAATTGCAACTGCGATTGCAAATGGGTTAGATGGAGTAGCAACCTCAATTTTCATAGGTTTCTTAATCCAGGTTTTATTTCGTGATTAATAACCAAACCAACAAGGAGAAAAAATGTTTGAAAAAATTGCTAAAAATGAAAAAGGATTAATTTCCATAGGGTTGGGGCTTTTTATGATATGCACTTTTGGTGCTGTTGCGGTAGTTTCATCGTATGAAGAAAAAGCGGATATCGAGAAAGCGAGGGCTGGCCTTGAAGAATGCCCTGTTAGACCTGGCTCATTATCAATTCAAACAATCTGGGTTAAGAATTGTAAAGTATATATCGAAAGCTTGAAGAGCTTAGAATAAAGGATAAAAAATGGATGAAAGTAAATACAAAGCGGGTGAAAAATGACCGATTTTGCAAGATGGACAATCGAAACCTTTACTAATTTGGATCCAGAATCATTGTCGCCATTCCAGGAAACTATGGTTCAGTTCGGCGCGATATCGTTGTTGCTCCTAATTATTATTATGCTTTTCAAATAAAAGGATAATGATGAGAAAAAAACAGGTTTCAATAGTAGATGTTCAAGAATTTGATAAATTGGTGAAGGAAACGTATGGTAAACCATATTCCTTCCAGCAACAAGATGGTTGTAAGGATAGAGGGATTTTCTATTTTACAATTCCGGTTACTGATCTCGAAGATATAGATAGAACAGAAATACCAGTAGAGCTCAATGGTAATATTATGGGTGTTTCTTTCGAAACTTGGAGAAACACTCCATCCAATAAATTCGACGAGAATTTTAATACTAGTTGGAAGACAAAACTATTCTGGCATAGAAATTTTTATCCAGACGTTTCTATGATCCTAGATAATTTATATAAACGAGGACTTCTCGAAAAAGGAGAATATGGTATTGATATAGATTGGTGATTTTATTATAAAAATCAAAAACTCAAAAAGGAACAATAATGCAAATTTTATATAAATTGATAGCAGCGATAATGCTAGGGATAGTGATGCTTTTCAGTGCAATGATGATGATAGTTTTCGCAACATTTATTATCGGATTTATTGCTCAACAGCTGAATCTAAATCAGCTGGCGGATGCAATGTTCAATGTACAAAAACACGTGTGGGTAAAGACAAAACAGTGGTTTTTTCGTTTCGGCGGAAACAATAAAAGTAACTAAAGCAAAATAAAAATTAAAAATATAAAGGAAAAACAATGAAAGCAATGAAAACAATGAAAATGGTAATCGTGGGTCTGGTCGCAACATTCGCAATGCAGGGGTGTTATATGAACACTGTCGATAGTGGAGAAGCCGGGGTTGAAGTAGTAAACGGTTCGGTAGCCAGTGAGCCACTTGCAGAAGGATTTCATTTTAGTGTTAATCCTTTGGCAGACTTGGATATCTATAATATCAAAGTTCGCGCACTAATTATGAATAATAAAACTGCGAGGCTAGAAGATAGTAATGAAATTATCTATGATACGCACCTTACTATCCTTACAAAAGAAAGCATGGAAGTGCCACTCGATATGGTTCTTAACTATAGCCTTGCGAGAAGTTGTGCACCAGATATGCGTAAAAAATACGGTCTTGATATGATTTGGGATGAAAAAATTGTAGTTCCTAAAGTTCGTTCGGTTGCACGTGGAGTTATTGGAACGGCTACAGTGTATGATCTTAATGAAAAACGGGATATGTATGGTGCAAAGATTAAAGAACATCTTAATCAGCAATTTAGTAATATTTTCGGCGAAGGTTGTGTAAACGTTACCACTGCGAGTATCCAAGCAATTTATATTCCTCATCAGTTAAAACAATCGATCATGAAGAAACAGCAAATGAATGAAGAAGTTGCTCGTAAAGAGCTAGAGATTAAAAAGACAGAGGCTGAGGCTAAACAGCGTGTTGCAAAAGAGAAAGGTGAGGCGGAAGCCAAACGTGTAAATGCACAGGGTATTGCTGATGCCCGTATTATTGAAGCGACTGCTATTGCAACAGCTAACCGCAAAATTTCTGAGTCACTAACACCAGAGGTTCTTGCTTATAAAAAACTTGAAAACGATAAAGCGGAAATCGATCGATGGGATGGTGTAAAACCAAAAGTTATGATGACCGGTGATGCTCAACCTTTGGTTACAATACCAACGGTCACTAAAAAATAAATATAAAAGGATAAAAAATGAATCCTAAGCGTCTATATAGAGAAATCGAAGAAACGAAAGCTGGTATCCAAGAGTTAACAGCTACCCTTTCTGAAAAAGAAAATGCGTTATTTCAGATGATCGAAACGTATAAACAGTCGCGCGAAAGTCTAAAGGAATATAATTCTTTTCAAATTATCGAAGACGGAATTTTATTTAATGGTCCAGAAATCGATGATCCGAAAATAAGATTTATCTCTTGGAAAAAATTAAAAAAAGGATAAAAAATGGGGTTACAACCAAAATACCTCTTTTCGATCTTCGGAAACCCCGTATCCCACTCCAAATCACCGCTCATGCACAACCTTGCCTTTAAAGGGCTTAGGTTTGACGGCTGCTACAACCGCTACAAGCTTGAAGACGGGGAAAGACTCAAAGAGACCTTTTTCAATCTGAAGCTCAAAGGTATCAACATCACCGTACCGCACAAAGAGGCAGCATTTGAAGCGTGTGATGTGCTTGGCCCGTTTGCACAGAAGGTCGGTGCAGTCAATACCATTGTTGAAAGAGACGGTAAACTCTACGGGTACAATACCGATGCACCTGGTTTTCTCAAGGCAGTAAATGAATTGGAAGGGAAAAAGGTTCTCTTTCTGGGTGCTGGCGGTACGGCACAGTCCACCTCTGTCATTCTCAAAGAGGCAGGCTATGCAGTGACCATCCTCAACCGTAGTGCCGGAAGGTTGGAGAGGTTTGTACAGGAAGGGTTTCAAACAGCCACATTCGATACATTCAAACCTGAAGCTTACGATCTGATCATCAACATGACCTCTGCAGGACTCGAAGATGAAAGTCTTCCTGCACCACAGGAGATTCTCGATGCAGTTATCCCCTCGGCAAAAGCGTGTGTCGATGTCATCTACGGAAAAGAGACACCCTTTTT